>JAABUU010000247.1_pt1 | contig 130916 bp, 163 predicted proteins | sample 5559301 | NCBI WGS metagenome assembly JAABUU01 (sample SAMN10711884, study PRJNA513360) | rock metagenome | isolation source: Antarctica rocks | place: Antarctica: Victoria Land, Richard Nunatak white | reverse complement strand
CGCGCCCCCCCGCCACCGCCGCTCAGCACCGGCGCAGCCCGCCGCCCGGATCTGCAGGCTCTACTCCGGCCTCGCAACAGTGCGCCGCCCTGCCCAGAGTGTCTCAGGGATGTTTTTGAGAGTTGTGCGGCGCGCCAGCATGAGGAAAAGGCGTCAGGCAAGAGCGACAAGGCGCGTCATGACCATGTCGCTGCGGCGTTCTGTGCTGTCTGCTGTCAGGCGCATGCATCGCGCGCGCCAAACGCGGATTGTCCCGCCGATCATCCCAGCACAGACTGGGGCCGCAGCGGCCGGCAATCACAGCGCGGCTGCAGGCCATGGGCAGGCGCTCGCAGCTCCAAGCCCCCGTCGGCGTGGGTGCGGTGGGGGGCCGCGCACGAACGAGGACACCATGTGCTCGATGGCGATGCTGGAGTCCCTGTCGTTGGGGCGCTCGATGAGCCGTTTCTTACCTCCCACGCGTACTTCTGCGCCCGGCGGTGGAGGTTACCCTGTGCTGTCCCTACCCTACATCTTCAGAATATAGCACTTATCAAATGCACCTCTACACTGCAGGTGCCGACTGCTCGAGCCACATGCCAGATGGCAGTGTGGTACGACAGCGCACACCCAAGCTTGCTGGGGATGCAGCCTGCTTGCCGCAGCGCTTTGCAGTCTGGACAGGCAGCGTCACCGCCACCTCGCCGGAGCCATCGGACCAAGCGTGGTAACGTCATCGCAGTCATCCAGCCTTTTGTGCATGCAGCCTGCTGCCTGCAGGGCGAGGCAGAGCGCGCCGGGGACAGGCCCGCATGCCCGCCCGCGGCGCGCGCGGGGCCTGTGCGGGCTGCGCCAGGGCTCGCCGTCGCGGCGGGTAGGGTTCGGCAGGGTTCCCGCGCACCACGCGCATGCGCCGGAACACCTCGCCGCTGGGCGGGCCCATGTCCTCGCGCGCGTAGCCGACCTCGCCGCCGGCCGACATGGCGACCGCCTCCGCCCACGCGTACAGCGCGTTCCCGATCACGCGTGTGCGCAGCTCCGCATTCCTCTGCCCCTGCGCGCCGCCAGGTTTGGCGCGTGTGCGCAGCTGCGCATTCCTCTGCCCCTGCGCGCCGCCAGGTTTGGCGCATGTGCGCAGCTCCGCATTCCTCTGCCCCTGCGCGCCGCCAGGTTTGGCGCGTGTGCGCGGCGGCGCCGCTCCAGGCGCGGTCGCAGCGCGCCGCTGGGGCGCGCGCGCGCGGCGCACCCGGCGGTGCCGCGCCCAGCTCGGCGGCGCTCCCGCGCCGGCGCCGCCGACGGCAGCCAGTCCTGGCTGGCTCACACGCCAGGTCTGTCGAGGCTCCATGCAAGCTGTGGCACGACAGGACTGTTCGTGGGCAGGCCCCCGGCTGACGGTGGCCAGATGGCGATGTACACGTTGACATTGGGGGGCAGAGTCAGATGCATAGTCGTAGCCGGCGCGCCCCTACCAGTGCCAGGGCTGGTGCACGCCGCCCAACCAGCAACAGGTGCGCACCCACTGCGCAGTCAAACAAGGGAAACAGGGGAAAGGAGTGGACGCCCGCAGACTGCATGGCAGTAGTCCCCACATGTTTGTTCCATCGCGACCAGGGGCGCGGCGCACGTCCGAGCCAGAGCCGGGGCCCGTCATCGGCGTCCGGCCGCTGCCGCCGCCGCCGCCGCCGCGCGGCGCGCCCAGCGCCTGCGGCTCACCCGCAGACGGCGCGCCGCCGTCGGTGGCCGCGACCGCCGCCGCCGCGGCCGCCGCCGCGGCCTTGCGCGCCACAGCCTGGCCATCGGCGCCGTCCGGCAGCGAGATCGAGCGCCGCGCGGGCCCGCGCTCCGGCGCCTCGGCGCGCTTGCTCTTGCTGCCCCCGCCGCGCGCACAGCAGGGTCACGCGGCGGCGACAGGCTGGGAGCGGCGGCATGCGGGTGCCATGCCGACACCCGCTCCGGCTGCGCGCGCTGTGGCCACGCCCGGCACACCTACGGCAGAGCCTGAGCGCCGCGCGAGCGCCTGCCCCGCATTCTTCTCCTCTCTCTCTCTCTCTCTCTCTCTCTCCCGCATTCTTGGGCTCGCCGCCAGACCACCAAGAAAGCGACAGGCGCGCAAAAACTACAGTCTCTAGAACGCCTGGAGCACCGCGGGGCGCTTGGGCGCGCCGCGGCTCGACCACTGGGCGGCAGCTGGCACGGTGCAAGGCGCGCCCACCAGACTGGGCGGACACGATGATGCCCCCTACTGGCTCAGCAACCACAAGCGCGGCGCTTGCGCTATACGCGCGGCCGCACGGCCTCCGCACTGCCATGCACAGAGCGGGGCAGGCATTCGCGAAGGAGCGACGGCTGAGCTCAGGCTCCAGCGCGAGCACCACGAGCACCACGCACGGGCCGGGCCGCCGCACAGGCTGTCCGGCGTGGCCATCAGGATGTCGTAACACTCGCGCGCGGACGGCCGCTGGCGCGCGTCCACCAGCTTGCAGCGCGCGATGAGCTGCGCGACCGCCTTGACGCACTCGCGCGGGTGCCTGCGGCGCGCGCGCGCCCCCGTGGGCCCCCTTCTCGGCAACGTGCATGGGCGCTCACAGCCGACCGCGGGGCGCCCGCATGTGCTAATCCGAATGCATGCAGTGTGGCGCAGCATGCGCCCTGGTGCCAGCAGAGGCGTCCGAGGCACTTGCGGCCTGCCAGGCCCGCCTGCCCCGACCCCGCACCCGGGGCAGGCAGCCCGCTGACACAGCACACGGGCGCTGCAGCTGGCGACCGCGGGGGCCACGACCGCGCACAGAGCAGCACACAGCACCGCTGGCGCGCTGGTCCGCACTGCAGGGCAGGGCGGGGCTCACTCGACGGCGCGCGTCTGCCGCAGCCGCGGCGCCTGCAGCGTGACCAGCTCCCTGCCCGCCGGCGCACGCTGTCATGCACGGCATTCACCAAATCGGGCATGCATTGCCCGGCATGCAGCCACGCTCCATGTACAGTGCGCGGGTGACAGTGGGCGCTGCAGCAGCCTGGCTGGTACTCCACAGGTGGAAGGCATTTACACAGGTGGAAGGCACATCCGCAGACAAAAGTGCGGCAGAGTGGCAGCAGCAGCAGACCAGTGCCCCCGGGCGCGGCGGCCAGGGCCCGCACCAGAGCACAATGCCAAAGCTGCGCCCACAGCACAAACAGTCACTGTCAGCACATCATTGGGCAAACAAAGCAAAGCCTGGAGTACGCCATATGCTATGACTCAGTCACGAAACATGAGCGGTGCGCAGGCCCACCTGTAGATGTCCGCCTTCTCGTTGCACGGCTCCCCTGCAGGGCACCGTGCGTCAGAAACACGCTCTGCAGACGCTTCCAGGCATTTCAGCACTGTTGCATAAGAAGCAGGCGCGCGTCGTCCACCGATGACACCGCATGCATGAGCGTGAACGCCTGCATCCCATGCACGCCGGACCGGCGCACCCGCGAGGATCTCCGGCGCCGCCCAGTCGAAGGTGCCGACCGCGCTCGCCATTGTCTGCGCGCTGCTCAGCAGCTTGGCCAGGCCCACATCTGCGCGCGCGCGGCGCGTCAGCCGCGGCCCCCCGCCCCGCTCGCACGGGCCACGCTCTGCCCGCCGCAGCGGCTGGCGAGCGCCACGACCAGGCTGCGTCGGCATGGCGCGCCTGGCGCAACCGCGCTGGTCGATAGGCAGGGCTGCGCAGGGCAGCTCATGCACGCCGCGCGCGGGGGCGCGCGAGGCGCACCCGCAATCTTGGCAACTCCGCCGCGACCGAGCAGGATGTTGCCCGACTTGATGTCGCAGTGCAGGATCTGCGCGCGCGGCGACTCACCGTTCGGCGCGTCAAGGTGCTGTGAAACCGGAATGCCGAAAGTGCGCCGCGAGTAGGTTGGGCGTGATGACGCACGACATATGGGCGCATGCATGCTTCGGCCACGGCTGCTGCTGAGCGCACAGGGTCTCCCTCCTAACAGGAAGCGGTGCAGGCGCACACTCACAGAATGCTCAAACAACATTGACGTCGGGGGTGCGGCATGCGGCGAGCGGCCCGCGCCTTGCGGCCGTGCAGGTAGACAAGCCCGCGCGCGACGTCGATGGCCACACGGCGCCCGCGGTTGTACCACTGCAGCACGTCCTTCTCGCTGGCGCTCGGGTGGTGGATGTTCCGGAACAGGTTCCCGAACGGCACATACTCCTGCGCGGCGCGCTCGGGTGGGCCGACAACAGGCAATCCTGCCCCGAGCTCTCCTAAGGCGCGCGGGCCATAGTCGCCCACAGCAGCCGCACGGTGCGCGCTCACCGCACGCACGGAGCCGTCCCTGGTTCCGCCGGCCGACCACATGCAGAGACCCTCAGGCAGCACGCGCAGCAGGGAGTGCAGCAGTCAGCGCAGGCGCCTGTCACAGCAGCGCAGGGCGCGCGGCCGTGCGCGCGGCCGGCAGGCCCCCGGCCACCGCCGCCCCAAGCCGGGCCCGGTATCGCAGGAGGGGCGCACCATCACCAGCGAGACCGTGCCGTCGCTGCCGAAGGTCGCCCCTGCGCAATCACGCTACATGCCTCAGCGCCCACCCTGCGCATCTACGCACGGGACCCGACTCGGCGCGTCGCGGAGCAGGCTCCCGGCAGTAGGGCCAACGAGGTCAGGAGCGCGCTCGGCCGAGGCGCAGCCAGCACGTGCGCAGCGTGCGCGACGGCGGTCAGGGGGCACAGCCGCGCCACGCGCGCGGCGCACCCAGGAAGGACACGATGTTCTCCGCGCGGCAGGAGCGCAGCAGCTGGATCTCCTGCGCAAAACGCTCCTGCTGGCGCGGGCTCTGGTCGGTCAGGCGCTTGACCGCCACCGTCTGCACGCCGTCCAGCAGGCCCTTGTAGACCTGCGCGCGCCGCGGCGCCGGCGCCATGGCCAGCTCATGACCTGGGCTTGGATCGACCAGCGCCCGGCCGCTACTGTGTACCGTTCGCCCGCCGTTCAGCAGGGCCCTGAAGACCCGCGCGCACCGCGCTGCGCTGCCCGACTCATGCTGCCTGCGCGACCCCGACTCTGAGCGGCCAGCTGCCGCCGCGCGCGCGCCGGCGGTCGGCGCCGCCCGGCCCGCGCCAGCGCTGCGGCGCCGACGCGACCTCGGCCTGCCGTCCGCGCCCGGCGCGACCCTGTGCTGCGAGCAGCCCAGGGTGCTGCAGCAGGCCAGTGTCGCTCTTCCAAGCGGCGCCAGAGCGATCATCCCCACAAGTGTCAGGCCTGTAGGTGCTAGGCAACGGACGTAATAATGATGTCAGGCAGCAGCGCGGCATGAGCAGCCTCCCCCCGCTTGCCCCCGACGCGCGGCCCCAGACTCGCGCAGCAGGACATGGAGGCCGTGCAGCAGGTTGGCTGTCCGCGGGGGCAGCCACGCGTGATGCAGCAGCGCGTGCGGCACGGGCGACGGCGGGGCTGAGAGGCGACGGCTGTGCCCCACCTTGCCATACGCGCCCGACCCGATCTCGTGCAGCGAGCCGTCCGGGCGGTGCAGTAGCTCCACCTGACCGTCCTCCAGGTCGCCCTCCTGCCAGTCCGCGCCGCCGCCCGCCGGCCCCGCGGCGTTCAGGCTGCCGCCGGCGCTGTGCTTCAGGCGCAGCCGCCGGCGCGCCAGCTCCGCGTGCTCGCCTGCAGTGCGCACAGCCTGCGGTCGGTCGCTTGCGCTGGTGCGCGAGGCGCCAGGTGCGCGTGCACCCGTGCACGGCTACCGAGGCAAGGCCGCTCTCAGGGGAGCCAGCAGGGTGGCTGGGCCGGACGGGTCATCTTGCGGCGTCGCTGCACCGGCCCGGGCCTCCACCTGAGTCGCCCGACCGCTGGCTTGCTGCCGCATCGTCGGGCACCAGCGGCTGGCCTTTGGCCGCCGTGTCGTCCCAGCCGGGCACGGGCGAGGCGTCCCCTGGCGCGCGCGACGCCGCACGTGCAGGCCCAGAGCTGCGCCCGCTGCTGCCCTGCGCCGGCAGCGCCGCTGGCTTGCCGTCCGCCGCGGCCGCGCCCGCATAGCTGGCCGGCGCCTGCCGGCCGAGTCGCGCGGTGGCGTCAGGGCGGGGACACCACCATGCCTTTGTGCCCCTTGGACACGCCTGAACGCAGTGCTGGGCCGAGCGGTGGGGCTGACCTGGCTGGGCGCCGCCGCAGCGGGCTCGGCAGCGCGCCGTGCGTTGAGCAGAAGCTGCAGGAGGACCACGATAATGAGCCCCAGCAGCACTTGCGTGAGCTGGCCATCCCCGAGCTCCAGCATGCCTGCTGCGCCAACTCAGCGCCCTCACGTAGCCCTATGTAGATGATTGCAAGACGGGGCAATACCGCGCAGCGCAGGCAACACGCTTTGCTTGGCTACGCGGCTCATGCTGGATACAAGGGCAATAACGAGTCCCGGGACTGCTGAGTAGTGCTGTCTTCGCCAGTATTTTTTGCGTCCTGCACTGTCTGTCGATGGCCTCTTGCAAGGCCCTACAGGGCTGTCGTTATACAGCCAGTCATGCCGCATGTTTTAAAAAGTTGCTCTGGCCGCGCATGCTAGCGCCTGCTCTGCTGGCATGCGCGTGCTGAAAGGGTCGAAGGCGCGACGAGGTGCATGTTGTTAGCCTGGCACAGGACCTGGTCCCGCAAGTCGCAGACGGCTCCGGTTTAGAGCCTCAAGATGTGCTTGCCCAAGTGGACGTCTAGGGCTAAACGCCCATTTTAAAAGAGAAGAAACCACTACTCAAACATGCTGCTCTCACCTTGATTCTCACCTTGAGGGCCGTTCCTTCCTTCATGGGTCAGCCGTGATACTGCAACCCTGCAACGTCTCAGGTGGTGCGCAGCCACCCACACACCTTCAAAAATTGCTGCGGACGACCTCCTGTTATTGGAGGTGCCCGCCGGGCCGGTCATGCACGCCTACCAGGCTCAGGTGATGGGGCGCTTGATCAAGGGCTGGATGTCCCAGCACCTGGGCCTGATGGGTGTGCACGACCGGCACGGCGGACACCTTCAAAAGATGAGGCCACCCACAGCATAGCAGCGGAAGGCGTGTTGCCAGTCGCGCACGACCCGCGCCGTTGCGGGGTGCAGTATCGCATCTTACCCAAGTACTTTGCCTCCTGATAGATAGGATGTGCTTCTGCACATCCTCACAATCCGCCAAGGGACAAGGAAACATCGTTTAAAATACCACTGGACGCCAAGAGCACTTATGTGCACAGCCTTGACCTTGGCCTTTTGTGGCCCACGCAGTCTGGGGACCTCTTGCGGGTACTTGATCCTTGGATCCAGGCACTGGCCGATGGCCCATAGGAAAGGTGCGTGCTCACCTCCATGCAGTCTATGTAGGGCCCGTGGCGCCCTTGTTAGTGGAGCTGGTGGGAGGGATAAGTGCATCGTCAGCGCCAGCCTGGCCGGCGTTGTCGAGTCGTGTGGCCAGGCGCCCTAGACCTTAGGGTCGAAACCCTGGTCCATTATCGACTTTTCCAGCCACAGGAGCTCTCCGCCTCTTTTTGTGAACGCAGCAGCCTCCTCCGCCACCTCCAGCCGCGCAGCCCTCAAATAACTTACAATGGCCGGTGTTTGCGCTATGGCTGTCGGCACCATGCTGCCCGTCGCCGCTGTGCCGGCGAAGGCCCCCGTCTCCCTGAAGGCGGCGCCCGCGGTCGCGCGCCTGCCGGCCGTGAGCAACCGGACCATGAAGAAGACCAGCGCTATGCTGGCGCGTGGCCCGCAAGTCCGCTTGCGTTCGTTGCGGGCCCTTTCAGTTTGGCAGCCGCATTACGCTTTTCCAAGCAATCAGTCCGTCGCTTCGCAGCAACGTGCCAGTCCTCCTCCGCCTCGTGCTTCTGGCGGCGTCCTTCTGCTCCCTGCCGACTGTGCCGGCCAGCATTGGCTTGCAATGCTAAACCTGGCTGGAGGCCATGCCACTGACGCCTGTGGCTGCTGTGTCTCCTGCAGGTGTGGCAGCCGACCAACAACAAGTGAGGCTCCCTCCTGGCCTCGCCTGCCCCCTGCGATGGCTGCACCCTGTTGTGTGCGCAACACGTGGTAGCCGCGCTTTATGCCCTCATCTGCCCAGCCGCACCAGCAGGCTTTCTTGTTGTGAGCTTCCAAGCTTGCGCTGGCCTGCCCGGGCTGTCCTGCGCAGTGGCGGCGCCGGGTTCACGCACCTTATCCACAAACGTGGGGTTGTGGACGGCGGCCTGCGGGTCCAGCCTGGTGCGATGACAGGCCTCTGCGCCTGCGCGCAGGTACTTTGAGACGCTGTCCTTCCTGCCGCCCCTGTCCGACGAGGACATCGCCAAGCAGGCGCGCGCCCGCGCGCATCTCCGCAACGTGTGGCTGTCGCGGGTCGCCGGTGGGTTGTGTACCGCACCCCGCTGTATGCCGCCTGATGGGGATGTGCAGCCTCGCTGATACCGTCGGCGCGGAGCAGGTGGACTACATCACCCGCAACGGCTGGACCCCGTGCCTGGAGTTCTCTGAGGCCGAGAACGCCTACATCAAGGACAACTTCACGGGTGCGCAGACTAGCGCACGCGCGCGCTCCTGCTTTGGTATGCGGGTCTGGCTTCTGGCAGCGTCTGGTGCACTCGAGCATAACTAGGTTTGGGCGCCCGTGGAGCTCTATGAGAGCGTGCTTCTGACGCAAGAAATTGACATGATAATTGGCCTCCATGCACTATTACTGGGCCCACTAGCCTAGCTGGCCCAGCGTGCTGAAGCGGCGGGCGCGGCGCGCAGTCCGCCTGGCTGCCGCGGCCAGCAACTACTCCGACAACCGCTACTGGACGTTCTACAAGCTGCCCATGTTCGGCTGCAACGACTCGTCCCAGGTGCTGAAGGAGATTGCCAACTGCGTCAAGTCGTTCCCCACCGCGTACATCCGCCTTGTGGCCTTCGACCAGGTCCGCCCCCACGCTTGCGCCCGCCCCCCGCACGGCCTTGGTGCGCTAGGGGCTGCACCATGCTCTGGCGGCTGCAGCTATACCAGCACCGCCCTCGTGGTTGCAGGGCGAGATGCATTGACTTTTGGTGGCTCAAGCTGTTGGCAGTGGTTAACCACGCTGTCACTCTATATAAATGCATGCTGCCACAGGAGGTACTGCAGTGTGTCCGTGTGTGCTGAAGAGGCGCATCACTGGCTGGGCTGCCTGCCATGGCGTGCCTGCGCCTGTGCAGCAGGCAAGCGTCTCGCGCGGTCGCATTTTACTGACGCGCCTCTGCTGGCTGCCCTCCGCAGGTCCGCCAGGTGCAGTGCGCCGGCTTCCTGGTGCACCGCCCCGACTCCGCCCACGACTTCTGCGCCCCGTCGGAGCGCTCCGTCTAAGCGGCGACGCTTGCTAGGGACCTCAGGGCCCAGGGGCGCAATGCAGCCCCGGACCCGGGCGTGCCCGGCCCCGCGGCTGGCCGCCCGAGGCTGTACCCCTGACTGCATGCCAGGATTCTGGCTTGCGGGCGGGGCAGGGCCATGGGCTGGCTGTACATCACAGGAGGGTTCCAGCGTTAGGCGAGCTTGAGGTTGCGGAGGAGCGGTTTGCTGCGTGTCCACCTACAGGTTCTCTTAACTTTGACGCTGGGCTGGGCCCCTCTGCCCCGCAGTGGCAGTGCGGATGGGAGGTTTGCATTATGCAACCCCCTTACCCGAGCTGGGGCGGGGGGCGCCCGCCTGTGCTGCACGCTCGCGGGGTGGGGGGGCAGGCCAGGCGCGGGTGCTGAAGCTCTCTGTGTTGCGGAGAGTGAGAAGAGCAAGGGCTTTTGCTGTAACACAACCTGCATCATTTGCACCTCCTCCAGCTTGATGACATGCAACACCGTGCAGATCACCTATGCATAATGCAAAATAGGTATGCATCTCAACAGTTTTTTATACCTAAGCATTTGTCACAATGGCGCATCACTAGTGGTCTCAAGTACATGAGCAGAAATAGCACATCATCAGCTCATACTCGTACTTACCATCACTCTTCAGCACATGAGCAACTATATCACATCATCGGCTCACACACTGCAGCAGCTCACAGCACACCAGCAGCTCAGCACATCAGCAAGCCAACTTAACCGCCACGCCTTAGCTTGAGTAAAGTGACCCAGACAGGGTACATATTCAGCCACTGTGGATGATGTGCGGCATCAAAACGGGTGCATTCTGGCTGGGCAGGAATCTGTGCACTATGACAGGCATATGCATAAGAACCCAAACTGAAAGGCTTCTCAAAATGCGCATGTCTCCTTGCCAGTGTTTACACTCTGCTGCATTGCAGCCTTCATGGCCCCTTGCCACCAACTCTGCACACTCTACCGTGCTGCTGCAGCCCACTCCGGCATCATGTCCCCAGACTGCCTTGCGCGCCAGGACAGCTTGCGTGCGGTGTCCTTGCGCTGCAGCCACACCCCCCCCCCCCGCTTGCTGTGCTGCAGCCCCACTCCCCATGCCCCTGCCTCCCGGCAGCCGGCCACGCCACTGTGCGTCCTGGCACGCTGCTCACGACTAGTCCGCCTTAGCACTCCTGGCTGCCTGCCCGGGCCCGGTCGTGTGCACCTCCGCCTGCATATCGGCCCCGCACCCTGTTAGCACCTCAAACCGAGCCCCGCGTCTGAGTCGCACTCACAAGTACACAGGGTGACGCACGGCTACGCAGGGTGCGGCCACCGCATCTCTGCAGGCAGCCGGGGTGTGACGCCTTGGCGCTGAACCTGGACAGCTGCTGCCTGGCGGCCGACGGGCGTGTCATTACGCTGCGGCTCCGTTCAAGTCGGGCAGCACGCCTGCCCGACGTGAGCACTCCTACCCTAAACCTATGCTAGCGTGCGGCCCGCACCGGCGGGTTGAGCTTCAGGAATGCATAGTTGAGGTAGGTCGCGAAGGCGACCCAGGCCATATACGGCAGCATGAGCACCGCCGCGGCCGGCTCCACCTTGTGGAAGGCCGCGATCGTGGCCGCCAGCGCGACGTTCAGGCCCAGGATGTCGGCCAGCGCCCAGTCCATCCTGTGCGCGTTGAAGAAGAGCGGCTGCCATGCGGCGTTGAGCGCGAGCTGGACGGCGTACAGCGTTAGCGCGCCCTGCGGCGCGCCGGCGCACATGAGCAAAGGCGCTGCAACTCGGACGCGAGGGCAAAGTGGGTGCAGGCGGCTGTGCACGTAGCTGCCAAGCAGATGTTGCGCCAAGCAGGAAGCGTCAAACCGGTGTTGCACCTTCTGCGCGTGCCAGCCGCCGTGCGTCCAGACCAGGTAGCTCGAGAGACCCATCAAGACGTACATGACGGACCATGCCTGCGAGCGAGCCGTTGCAGTGTGCCTATGTTGTATACTAGAGCGTGGTCTGCTGTTGAGTGTGGCTGTCACGCAACCTGGTGAGCGCACCTGGCCGAACACAGGGTCAGGCGGCTGCAGGCGCGGCTTGCGCAGCGTCTGGAACCTGCGACGCCGCTTGCGGCAAGAATCAGACTGGGTAAGGCATTGCGGCTCTAAAAAGCTCTGTCAGCGGGTCTAGCAGACGGCCCTCTGCTTGTGAACAAGGAGCTCCTGCTGTGCACAAAGGATGATGGCGCCTAGGACGCCATACATTGCGCACCAGGTCAGCACTTGCTTGGAAGAGAGCAAGGCAAAGAAACTTCCCAGCGCCAGTGGTAGCGCAATGAACGCAGCCTGCTCGGCAACGTCAACTCAGATGGCAAGCATGCTCACTGCATTTGCAAGATCAGCCAACAGAGCTGCCACGGCCAGCAGGGGTTGCATGGCAGCGCACCAAAGCCACGACTGAGTCGTGTCTGCTGGGCTGCCAGTCTGGAAGCAGCGAGCGCGCTTTGTCTGTCAGTGACATGGTGACTCCTTTCTGCCTCCTTCCAAGCCCAAACAGACGTTCAAGAACTTCCCCGTGCAAGCCAGCTGTGAACAAGCTGGGCTGAGCCGGGCATTGGGCTGAGACAGCTTTTTTGCATAGTTCCTGCACAACAAGAAGAGAAAGAAGAAGAGCCGAGCGGGACATGCGCATGACGATGCCTGGAAGCTCGGTGAGAGCCTAGGCTTGGACTGCCACAGGGAAGCGCCCCCGTGTTGGTGCAGAGCTGTGAGCCGGACAGGCATGGAGCCCAGCAGCCTTCTGGGCAGCTTGTTTGACAGGCCTGCAGGCAGGGAGGACGACGGGCGCGTTGTTGCACTGGCCAGCGACGCCGCCGGCAGTTTGTGAGATGCCCGGGCTGCAAGTCAGGAAGCAGCGTGTTTGCACCGTGTTGGATGGAGGGCTTACAGTGACGTGGGCTGGCTCAGGTGGGTAGCCAGAGCAGATGGCAGCGTGCGCGTCGCGGACGTCCGGAGCGAGCTGCTCAGCGGAGCATGGGCACGGGTGCGCCTGGCTCCAAGCACCGTCCACTGCTACCGCTTACGGCAAGGGCTGCGTATTGAGTTGGAACACACAAGAGACCACGCCAGGCCTGCTGTGTGCTGCTTGCATTGAGCTCTGGTGCAAAATTGCTGCACCACCGCTCCTTGTGCCACTGGAAGTCCTAGCATCAGCGGTGACGTTGGGCACGTGCGGTTCGGGATGCACGCTTGCCTTGGCGCACCGCTGTCACTCAAGTGTGCTGTGCGTTTCAATGTGCTGGGCGCCAGCGTCCCTGGCGTGGTCCCTTTGCTACCGCTGCCCTGACTTCCCAGTCGCTGGGTGTCCGACGCTGTGCGAGCCATTCGCGCCGGGCCAGGCAAACGCCACTGTTTCACAGCGCCACTGACGCTGCTCTGTCAGTGCGGTCGTCAGCACTCTCTGGCGCGGGGCAGGACGCCGACGCGCGGCCGCCTGCGCCCGGCCCTGTCGCGGCCCTGCACGCGGCCCGTAGCTTGCAGCCCACGCCGGAGCTGGGCTTTGACGCCGTGCACATGTGCATCAGCGCGGACGCTTCGTATGTCGCCCTCGCCGGCCCCCGCCACGAGGTGCGGAACCCCGGCTGTCTTGCGAGTTCAGGACCCCCACCAGATGCCCCGGCTCTGGACCTGGCTGGCACACCAGCCTGTGCAGGTCCCTGTGCGCCCCAGGGCATGCCCATGGTCAGGGCAACAACAGCAGCGCACAAGGTGGCCGCGCAGGCAGGTGTTCGTGCGGCTGCGGCTGTGCACATGGGACTCCGGCACGCCTCCGGAGCAGCTCCCCCTGGCCTTGCTGTCACAGCACTGCCTGGGCGCCGCTGTCAACGCTGGCAGGCGTCCTTCAGTTTCACAGGAGCTGGGCCCGCGCCCGGCAGCGGCGGGCGAGCGTCGGCGCGCGGGCGGCAGAGGCCTGGCGGCAGCAGCCTCCAGTGCGTCCTAAGCGGATAGCTGGCGCGGCGCCTGAGGCGGCCGGCCACGCGCGCAGGACCTGGAGCTGTACGCGGTGGCGGTGTACGCAGACGCGGCGCGCGGACGCGTGCCATGTCCTAACCGCACCCAAAACCTAACCTTAACTGGAAACGGCCGGCCATGCGCGCACAGGACCCGGAGCTGTATGCGGTGGCTGTGGTGGACGCGGGCACGGCGCGCGGCGCGGGCCTCACCCTCAGCCTGCCAATGTTCTGAAGCGGCTGGCCACGTGCGCGCAGGACCCGGAGCTGTACGCGGTGGCGGTGGTGGACGCGGGCGCGGCGCGCGGCGCGCCCGCCGCGGCGCGCGCCGCGGGCGAGCGCGCCGAGTGCTGCCTCGTCGAGGACGCGCTCTTCCGCGGCCGGCCGGGGCTGGCCGTTGTGCAGATGGCCTGGCACCCGGGTGCGCGCATGAAATCCTCATCATGTCAGGGTTGCATGGGAACCCTAGCAGGGTTGCATGCACACTGCTGCGGGCATGCGGCGGGCGCGTCCCCGCCGCAGCGCGGCCGCCGCAGAGGCTGCCTGGCCGCGCGAAGCCCGGGGCGCGCGCGCAGGCAGCAGCGTGCACCTGGCGCTGCTGACCAGCGACGACACGTGGCGCCTGTACCACGTCGCCGACCTGGCGCTACCCGAGCAGCGCTTTGAGCTGCAGCTGCACGGCCGCCGGTGCGCTGCCTGCTGGCGGGCCGGCAGCGCCTGCGCAGCATTGTCGAGCTGCGGCGTGCCCAGCAACTGAGCTTGCAAGCTCACCCTGTGGCGGGGCGTGGCTCCATTCGGCCGCACTCCTAACCCGGTCAGACTGCGGCGCATAAGCCATACTGTGCTGCGGGCTGTCACGCGATATGGCCTTCCGCCATGATGCGCGCCACCAGGCAGCTGCTGTGCGCCTCTGGCGTGTCTGCCACCGGACCCACCCGAGTGACTGGGCCCCGCGCAGGGGCATGGGCCTGGCCGGCGCAGCGCGGCGCCGGGCGGCCGCGTTCGCGTTCGGGGCGCCGCAGGGCTGGCAGCGCTTTGCGCTGTTCGTGCTGGCCAGCGACGGCGCGCTGTTTGCGCTGTGCCCCGTCGCGCCGTTTGGCATGGCGCTGCCGCGCGGCGCCGCAGCCGCGCTGCTCGCGGAGGCGCGCGGCGCCGGCAGCTGCGCCACCACCGAGGCCTGGCTGCAGCAGGCCCGCTCCCCCGCCCCTCCCTGTCGTCTGCTCTTGCCATCTGCGCACGCGGGGCCGCCCTGCCAGCGCGTACCTAGTTGCTCTCCTTGCCGTGACTCTCTCACCCTTGACCGCCGGGCGGCGCTGCGGGCGCGGCCCTCGCACGCCCACCGCGCGCGTTTCTGGGCCCTGACGCCGTCATCCCGGCGGGCCTGCAGGCGCTGCCGCCGCTGCCGGCGGCGGCCGCGGGCGCGCGCGACGCGGGCGCGCCGAGCGCCGCGGCCGCCGTGCAGCCCCACGCGCTGGAGGAGCACGCGCCGGCGCTGGCGGGGCCGGCGGCCGTCAGCGCGCCGGGCGGCGCGCCAGCAGACGGCGAGGGCAACGACGCGGGGGTAGGCGGCGGCGGCGCCGGCGGCGCCCGCGACGTGGCTGTCAGCCTGGCCGCGCTCTGGTGCGCTCATAGCGCGCTGATGACCGGCGTCGGCGGTATCCCGCATCTACTTTGCTGGCCTGGTGGGCTTGTGCGGCGTCAAACATGCGCAGTGGTCATGGACACGCCTCGCAGGCAACCCTAGCGTGCTGGCTCGCGCATCATGGGCCCCTGACCGATAGCTCAAGCTCACGAGCTGCGCGAGGGAGCCTCACCCCCGGGCGCGCCCGCGGCGCAGGTACGGCGGTGCGGCGACGGCGCTGGTGGCGGGCGCGCGCAGCGGCCGGCTGCGCGCGCTGCTGCTGGCCGCGCCGGTGCGGCCGCGCTGGGCGGCCGCGCCGCCGCAGCGCCTGACCGACGGCGCCGCGCTGCTGGCCGTGCGCTGCCAGGCGCGCCGCGCCGACCCGGTCGCCGGCGGGCGCGCGCGCGCGGCTGCTGTCTCAGGGCCGAGCCGGCGGCGCCCTGTAATCGCCGGATATGCACCGCTGGCGTCTCCCCTGTCCGCGCCGCCTGGGCTGCGGCTGGCGCCGGCTGATGGCGCGCGCCTGCGGGGGCCGGGCATGCCGGCAGGACGTTCAATTGTTTGCTTGCCAGGGACCGGCGCGCGTCGGCCGGGCGTGTTGACAGTGCGCTGACTGGGCCGGCAGGCGCCGGTGGTGTCCGAGGATGCGCCGCAGGCGCTGCTGCTGGACGTGATCGACCTGCGCGCGGGCCCTGACGCCCCGGCCGGGCCCCGCCCCGCCCCGGACGAGGGCGGCGACGAGGACGACCGCGACGCCGACGGCGACGCCGACGGCGGCTGGGTGCTCGTGGACGGCGCGGGCCGGGGCAGGGGCCCAGCGGCGGGCGCGGGCGCGGCGCGCGGCGGCGCGGCGCCCGCGCTGCGCCTGCTGCCGGACCCTGCGGCGGCCGAGCGGCTGTTCTGCGTGGCGGGCGGCGCGGCGTGGGCGCTGACGCTGCCCTGGCTGCCGGCGCTGGCCGCGCTGCTGGCCGACGGTGTGCACATGAGCTGGCATACCCTGCCCGACACAGGAGTTTCTCAATGCGAGGAGGGAACGGCCTGAGTGTTTGCAAGCGGTCTGTTCGTTGCATGCCGTAATCACCTTGCCTTTGCTTTTATTGACCCTGGCGATCATGACATCACGGAGGCTTGCAGGCCACGGTACCTCCATGGGCAGCGCATGGCCGCGGCCCCGCGCCGGGCTGCGGGACGCTGGCCGACCGCCGGGCCCGCGCACCGCAGGCGCGCGCGCGCTGGAGGAGCTGCCGGCGCTGCCAGCGCCGGTGCTGGAGCGCCTGCACGCGCCCGGCGCGGAGCGGCCCGCGGCGGCCGGCGCGGCCGTGGTCGGCGACGCGCTCGCCGGCACCGCGCTGGCCGCCGTGGACGCGGCCGGCGCGCCGCGCTGCCTCTGGCCCGCGGCGCCGCCCGCGCCCGCCGCGGTGCGCGCGCGGCCCGCCCGCGGCGCCCGCCCAGCTCATGTCCTGTCTCGCATGCGCGCCTGCTGGCCGGCCGCCGCCCTCGCAGCGAGCCCACCCGGCGCGCTGGAGGTGGGCATGCTGGGCGGCGCCGCGCTGGCGCCGTGTGCCTGTTCCCCCGCGGCGGGTTTGGTGACGGGCAGAGGTAGGGACCTGCAGCCGTTGCCCTGGTCGGCACGCGCTGCCCTCCAGCGCCCTCAAGGGGATGCCGGCGACGCAGCCAGCGCATACTTTGCCCCTCCCCCGTTCAGACATCTGCCTCGGCTTGCGGCGCGCCACCCAGGACACCATGGACTAGCGGACGCATGCACAGGACGACCCAAGCTCGCCCCGTAGCGCGCCGGGTGGCGTCATGGCGCTGGCAGCAGGCACCGCATCTGCGCCGCGGTCAGGCCCTCCTCCTTGGCGACCGCGTTGGGCGTTGGGCTCCATGCATACAGGGCGCGTCCACCGGAGTGCGCTTTGCAGGTCATGCAGAGAGAGCTATGCTCGGAGTACTTGACCGCGGCGCAGATGCGGTGCCGGCTGCTCGCGCCTGACATTTGCGCCGCGGTCAAGTACAGCGAGCACAGCTCGCTGGAGAGCTGCCGCAGCCACTCAGTGGATGCGCCCGGTCTGCGTGGAGCTAAACGCCTTTCGATGAGGAGGAGGGGCAGACTGTGGCGTAGATGCACGGCCTGCTGCTGGCGCCGTGACGCGACCCAGCGCGCTGCGGGGCGAGCTTGGGCTGTCCTGTGTGAGCGTCCGCTTGTCCATTGTGTCCCGGGTGCCGCGCCGCGCCCCGAGGCGCCAAGGGGAAGGAATGAAGCATGCGCCGGCTGGGTCGCCTGTGTCCTCTTGAGGGCGCGGAAGGGCAGCACTCGCCGGCCAGGGCCAAGGCGACGCAGCACGCAGAGTCTGTTCCTTTCCTGTTCCCGCTCACCATCTGCGGGCTGGCAGGATGCGGCGCCGCAGCCCGCGGCCGCGGCCGCGACGGACGTCGCGGCCGCGGTGGACGCGCTGTACGGCGAGCTGCTGGCCGGCGCGCGCCGGCGCGGCGCGGGCGGCGCCGGCGGCGAGCCGCGGCTCGCGGCCGGGTCGCCGGAGGGCGCCGCCGCGCTGGGCGCCGGCATCCGCGACCTGCGCGCGCGCCACGTCGCGTATGTGCACCAGGCGCACCATGACCTCGCCCAGGTGGCCGCCCCGCTCGCGCGCCCCGCGCGTCGCTGCCGCCCGCCTGCCTGCCGCCCGACGCGTCCGCCGCGCCGGCCGCCCGCGTGCGCTGACACGCGCGCGCGCGCCGGGCGCGCCGGGACCATGCCCCGGGGTTGGCTTGGCCGTGGCGCCCCTTTGCGCCCATCCTGGTCGATGCAGGACACGTGAGCAGCCTGGTCCTACCATGTGACAGCTGTCCTGCTGATCCCAGGCGAAGCGGACTCGCTGCACGGCCCGCTGAGAGGGATGCCTGCGCGGCGCGCAGCGCGTGCGGGAGCTGGTCACGGAGGCCGGCGCGCAGGCCGAGCGCGCAGGCCAGCTGGAGCGCGCGGCCGGCGCGGCAGCCGCGCGCCTGCCGCCCTTCGCCGAGCGGCTGGCGCGCGCCTCGGCGCTGCATGCCAATCTGCAGGACAGGTGCGGGCTCGGATGCCGGCCGCGCACGCGCACGACCCGCGCCTGCCCCGCCCTGCCAGCGCTACCCAAGCGCGCGGCGGCGCTGCGGGCGCTGACCGCGCGCCCTGCCGCGGCCAGCCCAGGCTCTGCACACGCCCGCGCCTCGCGTGGCGCCCGACGTCCGTGCCCGAATGCAGGAATACATGATGTTTTCTGCGTCCGCATGCTCCGCATGCGCGTGCGCGCATGGCACGCATGAGCGCCCGCGGGACCTCGGCTGGCCATGCGGGCCGCCGCCGCGGGCGCCCGCCGCCCCCGCGTGCGGCCCTGACCGCGGGCGCGCGGCCCAGGGTGCGCCTGCTGGCCGAGCTGCACTGGGCGCTGCCGCACCCGCTGAGCGCGGCGGAGGCGGCGCTGCGCGACTCGCGCCTGCCGGCGCTGGAGGCCGACGCGGCGGCGCTGCGGCGGGACCTGGACGCCGCGCGGCGCGCGGCGGCGCCGGCCGCCGCGGGCGCCGACGGCGCCGAGCGGGCCACGCCGCCGGCGCGCGGCGGGCTGGCCGTGGTGCCGTCCGGGTCCAGCTCCTGGATTGCGCTGCCGGGGGGGCAGCCCGGCGGCGGCGGCTCGCCGGCGGCCTCGGCGGACTCGGGCGGCTCGCAGGGCGGCGGCGGCGGCGCGGTGCCGCCGGCGCAGATGCGCAGGGTCAGGGTCGCGCTCGGCGACCTCGCCGCGCTCACGGCCGCGTCGCAGGCGACGCTGGCGCGGCTGGAGGCCGCGCTCAGCGCGGGCGCCGGCGGCTGAACGCTTGTGCCCCGGGGGCGTCAGTGCCAGCGGCAGCACCCGCAGCCCTGCCGCGGCCTGCGCGCGTCGAGAGCCGAGACCTGGGCGTTCCATTGCTGGGTGTTGGCATCGGCCGGCATCCGGCATCGACACGGGCAGCCTGGATGTGGCACTAGGTCAGGTCTTTTTGGACCCAGACGCCAGCATTACCAGGGTCTGACAGCGGCCTGCCCAGCTGTGGCACAGGCAGGTACTCGCGGCTGGGAGCTCGCTGCCGCCTGGCGCTGCCGGATGATATGGTGGTGCGCTTGCAAAGCGGCCACGGATGGTCTACTCATGGCGGCACTGTAGTGAGGTGAAGGCAGTCCTGGCGAGGCTGCTGATTGATGCCCAGCATGAGCGAGTGAACTTCCCGTAATGCTGATGCATCTAGGCGCCAGTGTGCCAGCACACACGCTCATGCTCATCCAAGAGTGCAGCCGCTGTGTGCGGACCTGTTCGAAATATTTATGCTGCATGTGCAAAGGAACCGCGAGCTTCAACATGTTTTCTCCGGGACGAGATTCACGACAGCCTGCATGACAGGCATTTTCATGCGCTGTCTGTCACAAATGCCACCCCAGATGACAAGCAAACTCTAAAATATAACCTCAGTAGACATGCAGCAGCTGAGCCCGCCTGGTTATGTACCAACAGCAACAAAGAGCGGTACCATGCGCGCGTGTGCAACAGCAGCAAACGAAATACTCGCTTCACGAGCAACAACATGATCCGGTGCGCGATACATGCGCACCAGCCCCAGTCCAACTTGCATGCAGGGTTCTGCATGCCACCGTTATGCTCTTCATTTATGAATGCATGCAGCCTTTTCTCCCTCGCCTGAGCACCCCTCGCACCCCATATCCCCAGCGGACTTTGCAGCACCTCCACTGAGGTCTCTGTCCATACTGTCATGACTATCAGGACATGCCACAGTGACACAGGCCGAGGCAGTGGCAGGTGCGCGGCGGCACCCGCCACCAGCGACCTCCGCGCGCCGGCTCACCAGGCAGACACACAGAAGCGCGAAAGGGGGCGGCGCGGGCCGAGATCCGCAGGCGGGCGCCGCAGGCGCCGCCCTGGCGGCCCTGCTGCGCGCCCAGCCGCCACCCACCGCAGGGCGGGCAGGGGCGCGCGCGCCTGCCGCTCACTTCTTGTGCTGCGTGACCGTCTGCAGGCTCTTGTGCAGCGAGTCGCTGCCCTTGGGGGCGGCCTGCGGGTGCAGCACCGTGACCGCCGTGTGCGCCTTGGCCAGCAGGTACTTGGTCACCTGCGCGCGCGCAAATCCCCGGGTCGGGCCAAAAAAAAAAACCGCTGCCAGAGGCGTGGCAGGCGCACAAGAGCGCATCTGAGGACAGACACTGTGTGGGTGCCAGCGCGGTCGCGTCGTCGCCCGCGACCTGGACACCAGCGCTCACTGCTCAACGTTCGGCAGGGGTCTCGGCGCTCTCTCTGCGCTGGGCCAAACTCATGTCAACACCCATGAAACGCAGGTTGATATACATGTCGCTGTTGGGCACCCTGCTCCCGCAGCGGGAGACCGCAGGGGGGGCGCACGCTCTGGTGGTACAGGCTGTCCAGGAACTCGTGCGGGTGGGGCGCCAGCACGATCGTGCTCGCCTTGAGCTTGTCCGCCAGGCGCACGAGGGCCTGCGCGGCACGCGCCACTCAGTGCCAGGGCGCAGTGGCCCACTCGCAGGACATGCGCATGCCCTCAGGGCCTCGAGCGCTTGAGAGGCAGCCTCTTGCTTGCCGGTGCGCGCGCTCGCACGGCTGGCCGCGTCTCGCAGTGTTCTGCCGCGACAGCGCTGGCGACGAATGCAATGAATGCAAATCACCTGGCCCGGCTGGGCACCCCGCGCCCGTCCACTGTCAGGACACTCCCACTCAGTCGCACCTCGCCCGGGTGGCTGTCATGCGTAGGCTTCCGCAGGATGTCCACCACGGTCGTCACGTTGGCGGCAATCAGCTGCGGCACCAGGTGCTCCTGGATGAACGCGTTGGCAGCGTCCTCCTGCGCGGGCCAGCACAGGCTGCTTAGCCGCAGCAGCAGGACACCGACTTATGCGTACAGGAGCCCTCGCTTTGGTTGTTGACAGGGCGCCGCTCAGCGCGACAGCGCAGCCGCTGCACCAGCGGCGTCACAGGCCTGCAGGATGCGCGGGAACACAGCAGCGCAGGCACCACTGACAGACCATGCAGTCTTGCAGGCTGCGACCAGAGCCAAAAGCTGTGCGGTTTGTGACACCCAACCTGAGTTGCCTGAAGCCTAGTTGCCTCACTGTTGCAACAACAAAAGCCTTCCAACGCCTTGGCATGCGCACCAGGGGCCGCTCACGGTAGTACGGCCGCAGCTGGTCAGTCTCGTCAATAATAACGCACGCCAGGTGAAACTCGTCCCCTGCACAGCCCCCGTTCTCCCAGTCACTATGCCTGCTTGTTAAATTACAGCGCTGCCTCAGACTGAGAGCAGATTGCAGCTGCGTCCTCTCGGGTTGCGTCTTAGCTTTCGCGCTTGCAGGGAGGTCTGAGCGCTGCTGCTCAGCTTGGGTTGCTTGTCGGTGCACATGTCCAGCTTTGACAGAGGCAACGTCGGCGCACCAGGCCTGTACAGGTTCGTGACCGCGTAGTTGACGGCATCCACAGAGGCCTGCGCGTTGCAGAGCACTTTGCAGGAGGCTCTTTGGATACAAGGATACAAACGCCTGCACGGCACGCAAGCGCCCCTTGGACTGACAGCGCCAGTGTGCAGGCAATCACGCTATTCATAGTCGCTCGCCTTGAGGACAGAGCTCAGCAGCTCCAGGAGAGACGGCCCAACCTAATTGCAGACGTCACTGTTGACAGCTTAATGGTCAGAACCAGAAGAGGTGCGCACACCTCAGTGCCGTCAATGGCAATGACCACGTTCTTGGGAGGGAAAAGCGCCCTGCAGCGCAATGCATCATTTAGCACAAATCAAAAGCATGGTCCCTTAAAAACGTGCATGGTCTTTTAGCTCGCTGCATTGTGCATGGGTTGCAGCATGCCAGGCACCAGGCCATCAATTCACGAAAGCACTGGGTCCTGAGGCAAAAGGGCGAACATGGCAGATGCTGGGTGTAGGAGGCAGACGAGCAAGCGAAAAGTTCTGCTTCACGACTAGAACGAGTGCAGTGTCGTTGCAAGGTTGCGTGCAGGCTGCAACAAAAAGTATATGCCTCTCACGCTTCACTTTCGACGAGGGTCGATGTTTGCACAGAGTGGGGACCTCCCGAGGGCTTTTGCTTCATCTATATGTACATTTATATGTACATTTTCAAAAGCATAAACAAGCATAAGCAAGAAAGTGAGTCTCTTCACAGCTACGTGCGCTGTGGTGGCGCACTCCTGCTGGGCCTCACGAGAGGTTCTTAGGCAACAGGCCGTAGATGTCCGGTTTTTTAAATGTCTCAAACTCGTTCCGCAGCAGTGCGACGAAGTGCTTGCATACATGTACGTGGTCGGTGGCTGACTTACCAGCTGTGGTGACGCAACGCTCACTGTAGCGCAGTTGCATGCCACTTTAAGAAAGGCAAGCCAGCAGTGTGGGTATATCTGTGCTCGGCCATGCATGGCACGAACTGCATGCATCATGTATATCTTTTAACGCATGACTTACAGCGCTGAGCTGACTAGAATCAGACGCACGGCACCAGGTACCCAACAAGGGGCAGATCGGATCACAGCAAACACACACCATGGTCATAACAAGTACACCAAACACATCTTGGCAGCCCACCCACGCACACTACACCGCACCTCCTCACGTCCTGGCACACTGAATATACGAGCTTCCCCACGGCATCAGGGGCACTGTACACGCCTCCTGCACAGTAGGCATGTGTGTCCACGCAACCTAGCCGGCCATGCTTGAGCGGATGCCCACCACACACGCAGGTTGACAACAGGCTCATACCGGCTACAGCGGCCCTCCTTGAGCGGCCCTCCTTCTCACACTACCCCCATGCTTTACAAAGCACCGGAAAGCAGCAGCCTGCCCACACCCAATCTCCACTCGCGCCCACTCAGGCGGTCACCGCCTCTGCCGGGCCGCGGGATGCGCTGGCAGGCCGCGCGACCACATTGTTCACCTGGCGCGCCGTGCACAGTATGCTCAGCATGTCGCACAGTACAAGCAGAAGGCGCTCACAACAGTGCCTGCTTCGGGCAAGAGTGTGACCTGAAAGGCCTTTGCAAATGCGCAGCAAGCTGAGCCACACACAAGCTCAAACATGATGCCGCACACGGGCTGCACGCACTGTTTGCATGCTTATGTGCCATGATGGAAGGGCGCCGCCGACACGAGCACACACGGGATAAAAACTCTATCAGAACAAACGCCGCCCCGCACGTGCACGCCGATGCGGGGCACACGTGGCGCCAATAGGCCAACAAGCCTAGATTCAAATTCACGTTGCCGTCAACCCAGTGCTCCACAACAGCAAGCAGTGGGGAGCTCGCTTCCATGGGGAGTCACACCTGCTCCGGGCGCAGGTGGGGCTCCACATCCGGGAACACGTCGTGCATGTCCGCGCCGCGCAGCGCCTCCGTGCCCAGCGGGCACCGCGGCCCGTTGTGCAGCGCCAGCGCATCCCTGCGCGGGCGCGCCGAATCAGCTCTCAAGCAGCTCGCGGCGCCCGGCGTCCTCACTGGCAGAAAGCTGGTGCACGCCGAACTGCCATTCTCACACACCATGTTCTTCGGAAGGGGCCCCACGGAGCAAGTAGTAGCTGCCACGTGTGAGGCTCCTGTGCGCAGGTCAGGTGCCCCTGCGCCCTGGCTCGACCTGGCCGGGCCCAACACGTGAGGAGGGAGGCTGCGGGGGCGTGCGCCGCGCCTGAGGCGCTGGATCTTGGACACGGACGCGGAAAACTCGGCCACCTTGCCCTGGGAGCCGCGGTACAGGTGGAAGAAGGGCAGCACCTGCCGCACAGCCGCAACAGGCCTCAGCTTGTGGTGCCGCAGCAGGCCTCAGCCTGTGGTGCCGCAACAGGCCTCAGCTTGTGAAGCCGCAACAGGCCTCAGCTTGTGAAGCCGCAGCAGGCCTCAGCTTGTGCGCGCATTTGTGTGCCTCCACACGACCGGGGTGTGCGAGCGGCGGAGCCTCACATGCCCGAGCGCGGCTGCGACCCCGGGTTGCAGGGTGCAGGGCGCCCGGCACGCCGGCGGCCGGCGGAGCGGGGCGCGCCCGGATGGAGAGCGGCTTGACGATGTCGCGGTTCTCGTCAAAGTCGACCTTCAGCAGCAGGATGTCCGGGTTGTCGTTGCACAGCTGACACAACTGCCGCCCCCCGACCCCGCCTCAGTCCCGCACCAGGCTCGCTCTCGTCAGCAAGCAGGTGCAGAGCACGACACCACAAGGCGGAACAGCCCGGGGCGCGCGTCGCACCTTGGGAAAGAGCGCCCGGCACGCGTTGCACCACTTTGCATAAAAGTCGACGATCACCAGCCGGTCGCCCGCCTGCGCCTGTGCGCCTCGCACGCACAGGTCGCGCACGTACCGCACAACGCGCAGCAGCCAGGCAGCTCTGACACAGGTGCGCAAGCAGTGGAGCGCGAGCGCCCCAGCATCAGGCGTGTGGCCGCGCTAGGTTTCCAGGGCGGCGCGGCGCCGCACCAGCTCGTCCACAAAATCCTGCACGCTGTGGATGTCTGCCATGTTCTCCGGGTTGTTGCGGGTCCACCAGGGCTCCGTGACCGCGATCTTGCTGGCCGACACCGCGAGCGCCCTGTGCGCCCAGGCCGCAAACTCAGGCACCTCTTGCAGGCCGCGCAACGCCACCGGGGGGCCAGGCAGCAGGGGCAGCCCTCGATACCAGAGCGGGCACACAGGGCAGCCAGGCCGCACGACGACGCGGGACGACGCGGTGAATGCGCGCGAGCGCACCTTCGCCGGTGACACCTCCGTTCCCTGACTGCCGCGCACAGCGCCTGCGGCAGCTGCGGCCGGAGGCGCAGCCCATGCGGGCACAGGCGGCCGCGCAGCAGGTGTGAGGCCGTGGGGGGGAGCCGCCGGGCCCCAGAGACAGCGCCTGTTCCGGACAGCGCTGAGATCGCCATATTGCACCGTCTTCTCTTTGGACCATACGGAAAGGCAGCGACTGAGGAGGGAGCCAGGGCTTGCCCCAGGTTTCCGTCGCGATGCAAAATCTCCATGTCGCCTTCCTGCAACCACACATGCGCGGCGCGGGAACCACCGGCATGCCCTGTGCGCACCTGGCAGCATATCGTGTTAGTGGAGCGCTGCGCGGTGTGCGCCCGGCCGGTTGCCTTCTGTGCTCCTCCCCGCCTGCTGCGCTCGGAAACCCTGCCTGTTTCCTCCATTGCCGCAGCTGGTGGCGGCAGCACCGGGCGGGGTGCGTCAGCTCTGGGTCAGGCACGGCGCTCATCTCCCGACGCGGCGCGACTGCTGGGCGTGCAGACGCGCTGAGGCGCGGCACGCAGGACAGCGCGCCAGCAGGCCAGTCAGCGGGGCTGCCGACGACAAACGTGGGGTGCCGAGCGCGGTCTGAGCTGTCAGCCCCGTAAGCCCACGCTGCGGCGGGCTGCACTCGCGTCGGGCGTGCCCCTGAGACCCGTCAGCCAGCTCCGGCCAGCGCGAGCGGCGGCCTGTGAAGCAGGGCGACGTGAGCAGGCCCCGTCACACGGCCGCCGAGCAGGCGCGCCGCTGGGCGCTGCGCGGCAGGGTGCATGCCTGCGTCCCTGCGTCTTCAAGCTGAGTCTTTCGGCGTGCCCGCCTGCTCAGTCTTTCGGTGGCAGCTGCGGTGTGAGCGTCGCACAGAGCGAGCGCAGTGCACGCCGGACGCTTCTCCGCCTCCCCGAGCGCTGGTCGGTGTGCAGACTTGCTGCGGCCGCGTCGTGTGCCAGTGCGTGGTAGGCCTGCTTTGCCAACCCGCGCAGCACTCCCTGCACACAGGGCAGAGCGGCGCAGTGGTCTCACAGGGAGCGGCAGAGCAGCAGGGAGTCCCGTGTGCGCCGCAGGCGCAGCGCCGCGGACGTCCAAGCCTGCTACGCGCGCGCAGGCCGCGAGCGGCCATGACCGGCGCGCTAGGCGTGCGAGCGTGGCCGCCGCACCGCTCGGACGGCCGCGCCGCGGCCGCCGCCGTCGGCGCGACCGAGGAGCTGGATGGCGCGCCGCCGCACAAGCTGCGCCGCATCGGCGCGTGCGGCGCGGCCCCGCCGCGCGGCGGCGGCAGCACGTGCGGCGCGCTGTGCGACGCTCTCCAGCTGAGCGGCAGCCTGCCCCCGCGCGGCCCGCCTGAGGGCGCGCCGCGCGCCGACGCATGCCCTGGCGGGCAGCGGCACGCGGGAGCGTGCCTGCCGAGCCCCAAGCGCGAGCGCAGCCCGGGCGCGGCGGCGCTGCCTCTGGACCCCGACGGGGCTGTGGCGGGGTCCGCGCCGCCGTGCTGGGCGCCCCGGGCGGCCGACGCTGCGCCCACAGCAGCGCCCGGCCGCCCCGCCAAGCTGCGCCGCCTGGCGGCTGTCGGCTGCTGCGCCGGCTCGAGCGGCGCGACGGCAGTGGCCGCATGCGCCGCGCCCAAGGCCGGCGGCGCGGCTGCGGGCCTGCAGGCACAGGAGGCCGGCGCGGCGGCTGGAGCCGTGGCGGGCGCTCGCTCATGCGCCCGCCTGGCGGCGCCTGCCGCGGCACGACAGCCCGGCGGTGCAGCCGACGCCGGCGCCGTCTGGCGGGTCGCAGCGTTGCCGCCGGCTGCGGTGCCAGCGGCTGCGGCGCCACAGTCGATCCCGCTGCAGGCGGGCCTGCCGGGCGCTGCGGCGGGCGGCGCGCGCCGCGGCCAGCCCGCCAGGGTAGCGCGCGCGCCGGCGGCGAGCGAGGCAGCGGGCGCCGGCGCGCGCCCTGCGGCTCCGGCGCGCGTGGCCGCCGCCAGCGCGGCGCGGGCTGGCGAGGCGCGCTACCCGCGGCGCGCGCGCGGCAAGGCTGACGCCCCGCAGCACCCAGGCGGCCTCGCGCCGCGCGCATCGCTCCCTGCAGGCCCTAGAGCTCGGCAGCCGCGCAGCTCCTGCGATGTGCCGTTCGAGTGGGAGGCCGGGTGGGGGCCCGCGCCCCGCAGCGGCGGCGGCGGCGCGCAGCGGATGGAGGAGCACGCAGGCGTGCGGTTCATAGCGCCGCCGGAGGCGGGCACATTTGCCGCGCCGCCGGTTGTGACGTGGAGCGGCGCAGCCGTGGAGCGGCCGGGGCAGGCGCGGCGACCTGCGTGCCCGGCCCGCCCGTGCCTGGAGCCTGCACATCAAAGCTCGCGCGCGAAAGATTCCAGGCAGGGGTGCCTGGCGGGAGGTTGTGGCGGCAGCGGCGCCACGCCCGCTGTGCGAGGCGCACAACCCGGCGGGGCGCTGCGGAAGCACTGCATGAGAGGAATGCCGTGCCTGACTCGCTCGCAGCTGTGGCACGCGCCTGTGCCGCCCAAACCTCTGTGTGGGGCATCGGGCGCAGCCCCATGTGGTAGCGCTGACGGCCTGCCGCGCGGGCCGCCAGGTGCGCTTTGTGCCGGTGCCGCCGCCCGGCGGGGCGCCGCCGCGCGTGCCGCCCACGGCGCCCGCGGACGCGCTCGACCCGCCATGGCGGCAGGCCGGCCTGTGCGCGCCGGCGCAGGTGCCCCCGCGCTCTGGCCCTCCGTGCAGCTGTGCAGTCTCGTGCGCGTGGTAGAGCGTGCGTGAGAAAGAAGAGAGAAAGCGAGCAAGGATGCGTGCCCCGGGGCAGCACCACCAGCAAATGGTGAAGACTGGCTGGCCTGCATGCCTGAAATAGACGCGCTGTGCAAAACACGGCTCTTTAGTGTGCGCATGCGCCCGCGCTTCCCAGCATGCGAGCGCATGGTCCGCCCCCGCAGTGGCTGGACACGGCGGCCGCGCTGCGGTGGCTGCGCGACCTCGCGCGCGGCGTGGCGCGGCCGGCGCCCGCGCTCGCCGGCGATCGCCCGGCGCGCGGCCGACGGCGCTGGCGCGAGGCGCTGCTGCGCGCGCGCGGCGCCACGCACGCCGCGCCGGGCGAGGCCGCGGGCCGGCGCAGCGGCCGCGTGCGCAACCGGCCGGACGCGTTCGTGCCGGAGGACGGCCGGTGCGCGCCGCGGCCGCCGCTCTGCTGTCTGCGCTTTTCACGCCGGCGCTACCTGAGCAGCGCATCCACCAAGCACCCATCCACCATGCTGTGGCGCCCAGCTATGTCCCGGACGCATGGCCCGAGCCAAAGCAGGGCCGCCGCCGCGCCCCGCAGGGCGACAGAGCGATCGGAGTCTTCAGACTCGGAGGACGATCGCGACTGGAGCGAGATCCGCTTCGGCGCCGAGTACCAGGCGACGCCGCCGGCGCTGCGGCCGCGGCCGCCGGCGCCCGATGCGGCCGAGGCCGCCGCGGCGGGCGAGCTCGTGGCCGCGCCGGGCGCGAGCGGGCCGCCCGCCGAGCTCGCGCCCATCTGCACGGTGCCCGCCGTCGTAGCCGCGCTGGGGCCGGACGCCGCGGCCGCCGCCGCGCGCACGCCGCGCCGGCTGGACGCCGGGGAGCCGCGCGCCTGGTGTGCGCCCTGGGCTCTGTCTGCCTGGCGCTCTGGAGGGTCCTACCGCCTGCGCCGCCCGCTGGGACGCTGGCGCTGGAGGACTGCGCATCCATCTGCGCCCGTGCTCCCGCTGTGCATTGGCGCTACCGCCAGCAGGCGTGCTGCTTTGCTGAGGCTGGTGACGCAAGCGCAGGGCGCGCAGTGGCCTTCCTGACGTTCTGGCGCCTGGTGGTTCGCTTCTGCGTTGCCGCCTGAGGCCGCTCGGCCGCGCGCAGGGTGGCAATGCCCCCGCTGGGCCGCGCATGGCAGCCCGCGCTGCTGCCTGCGGACACGGCGGCGGCGCTGGGGCTGGCGGGCGAAGGCGCAGGCGCCGGCGACGGCTGGCCCGACGCCGATGTGGCCGCGTTCGAGGACGGGCTGGCGCGCTTTGGGAAGGACTTTGATGACACTGTCGCTGAGGCGCGCGGCCCGCCCGGCGGGCAGCTTCGGGGGTACAGGGCGTTGCTGATGCGGCGGTCATTGCCTTAGGGCGGTAGAGTAGGGATATGCTCGTTGGGGGTGGCTGTCTCCGTGCTCGGCCTGGAGTCCCGGCTCTGTCCCGGGCTCCTTGCACCTCAGCGTGCACTGCACGCATGCCCAAGAGCGCCAGAAGCCTGTCCGGCCCGGGGCCCGCCGGAAAGGCTGCTGCACGCCCTGGACACTGCCAGGCCCAGGGCTGACTCGTACGACTGGCCACGGCCGCCGGCCCGTCTGGGGCCGCGCCGACGGGGGCCGCGCGTGCGCGCAGCTGCTGGCGCACCGCAGCTGCGGCGAGCTGGTCGGCTTCTACTACGGCGTGTGGAAGCAGCGCGCGCACCCGCGCGCGCGCGCGTGGTACCACCGCCTGGCGCTGGCATGCTCCCCCCGGGGATTTGCCGGGACGCTGGCTGTGAGTGTCTTGATGAGGGTGCCAGCCTGTGGCGCAGCGCGCTCCAGGCAGGCTTGCCGCCCGGAGGGGCGCCGTCCGCGCTGCGCTGGTGACGATGTGGTGTGGGGCCTGGCCAAGCGAGTGCTGCTCGCCCAGGTCGCTAGGGTTGCGGCTCTGTCCCTTGAGGGAGGCGCAGGCGGGACGCGCCATGCGTCGTGCGTGCATGCCGCGATTGTCTCTGCGGTTCTTTTGCACGGAGAAATAAGACGGAGAACTATGTCATTTGAAGATAACATGAAGTCGTCATGGTTTGTGTACAAGCTGGGGAATAGAGAGTCATGCAATGATCAACCCCCGCTCTACGCAGGAAGCTGCGGCGGAGGAGGCAGCGGAGGCGGCGGCCGAAGCCGAGAGCGAGGCGGCCGCGGCGGCCGCGGCGGCCGTTGCGGCTGAGGCGTCGCGGCGCCGGCAGGCATGCCCGCAGCGCGAATGAGTATTGCAGGCGTGAGAGTTTGCGACCTCGCGCAGTCCGTGTTCTGGCCTGCAAATCGCTGCGTCTTTGCCACATGTCGATGGTCACGAGCAGGTGGGCGCATGTGGCGCGCGACTCATTTCGCATCACTGGTGCGAAGTGTGCCGGTGGGTAGCATGAGCGTGCTCCCCGTCTGCCAGACCGCCCTGGGCGGCCGCGCGTCTGCGTGCGTGTGTGCCAGCATGCCTAGCCCTACCCTGCCCAGCATGGCCCATGCGTGCGTGGTGAATGCGCGCGTGGGTGGCTCAGCTCCGCGCCCCTCACGCCAGCCTCCTGCGCAACGCATTCCATGTGCAAGTGTATGACCCTCCCCTGACCTAAGCCGCGAGCGGGCCCCAGAGCGCTCACGGCCGTGCCGGGGCGCGCAGGTGCGCGAGGCGGTGCACTGGCTGCGCCACACCGCGAGCGATGTCGACGCCGCGAGCTACCTGCGGTGCGCAGCGCTGCCCTGGGTGCATGGCTTGCCTGCTGTTGGGCGCGCCTGCCCGTCCGTGCCTTCCACTCCTGTGCCGCCCCGCCTGGCTCTCTGCCCGTGTGAGTGCTCCTGCCGGCGCCGCCCGCATGCGGCCTCGGCAGGGCTAGGCTCGCGGGCCGCTGCGTCGTGTGCCGGGGCTGACGCGAAGGCGGTGCGCGCGCGCGCACAGGCAGCAGAGGGTGGAGCGCGCCGAGCGCGCGGGGGAGGCGCTCGCGCTCGCGCGCGTGCAGCGGCTCGGCGCCGCCGCGGGCGCCGATGCCGCCGCTGCCGCCGCGGCGCTCCGCGCGGCTGACGGGCCGCCGGCGCCAGCGGGCCCCGCGCGGGCGCTCTCGCCGCTCGCGCCCGCGCCCGGGCATGCGGGCTTGGCCGCAGGCCGCGCCTAGAGGGCGTGAGCCTGCCGCGCCCTGATTAGATTGTTGCTGCATTGTCCGGGGTACGGAGCGCCCGGTGCTGCGCGCTTCGCACGCCTCTGGTTGAGCGCTTCGCTGGCGTACACATGTACCCGCGAAGGGCGGAGCGTGCTGTGTACAAGGTCACAAGCGAGCTTAGGGTTCGTGTCGGATCTGCATGTGCGCGCTCAGCCCTCTGTGTGCAGAGAGGGCCCCGAGGTTGAGTGATCCTCAAGACCGATTTGTCTGCTCTGTGCGTAGAGCTTTGTGTGTCTATAGAGGCGCCCTGTGCATTTACGTGAGTATGTCAGCTGCTGGGGCTGCGTGCAGGTTTGCTTGAGGTTTGTGCGGCAGACACCCTGTTTCTTGTCAGTAGCACAAGCACTGGTAGGTTTAGCCAAGGTGTTTGTGCTGATTTCAGTCTGGACCAGGCGAGCGACGCAGCATGCTGGCTTGGTTTGCTGCATGACGCTGTAAACTGGAGGAGGCGTGACAAGAGTATGACCAAGACTGCCAAGGGGCATGCGGCCAGGACCCCATTAGTGTGCCCACCCCTTGGCAGCCACGGCGCCCAGTCTACCCCTGCCGCGCGCGTTTGGGCCGCCGAAACGGCACCGCCCAGGCTCCAGCGTCGGCGCATGCCCTGGGCTTGCGTCGCCAGTCTTGCCAAGCCCTCCTGCGATCCTGCCCAAGCCCTCCAGCATGCCTCTGCCAGGCGCGCGGCCGCCCCGCAGCGCCGCGCCTGGCCAGGCGCGCTGCGCCCTTACCCCTGTCGCGGCCCCACCCCGGCCCCGCCCCGCATCCCCTCGCGCGCCGCGGGCGGCTCCCGCTCGCGTGGCCGTGCCGTGGCGCCCTGCCGTCTCGGCGGCACGCTCAGGGTTCGCGCGCAGCGCGCGCGCGTCATCGACTGGGCCGTGCCGCGCCGCGCCGGGCCTGCGACCCTGCGTGGCCGCGGGCCAGGCTGGCAGGGACCGCGGGGGCCAAGGCGGACCAGCGCGGCGCGGCGGGCTGCCCGGTGCGGCGCCCGCCAGGCCCAGCGCGCCGGGCGGCTCTGGACGGGCATGCGGCAGCGCATCCGGGATCTGGCAGGCGCCCGCCGGTAGCAGCCAGGTGCTGGCCGCCAGGTCGTCGGCCGGCCCGTATGCGGCCGCGGCTGGGGTCCAGGCGCCCGCCGCAGCCGCGCCAAGCGCGAAGGCGTCCTGCTCGCTGCCAGGCGCGGCCGCGGCAGCCGCGCCGGTCTCCCTGGCCGCGTCCCCAGCACAGCACCATGGGCTTGCATTTGAGCTGCCTTAGGGTCGCGGCTGTGGTGCGGCTGGCCGCTTGTGCGCGCAACATGCATGTTTGGGGTCTGGGAGGGAGCGTCCCTGTGCCGCAAGCTGGCAGGAGGCAGGGCTGGCGGGGCAGTGTCTGTGCGCGCCACCGAGCCGCTCGCTCTCATTTCATGCCTGTTCAACGCCTGTGTCGTCTGGGCATGCAAGCGCATGACTGCCTCCAGCGCACTGCACAGCGAGGGCGTGTCGGGCAGGCAGTCCGAGCAGGGGTTGCGGGGCGCTGCAAGCCGCCGGCACGCGCACCGCCGGGCGCCCGCCACGGCCGCCTGCAGCTCGAGCACGGCGGCGGCCTGGCGCGCAAACTCACCGCGCAACTGCGCCTGCTCCGCGCGCAGCTCGCCCAGCAGGGCCGCCACCTGCCCATGGCGTGCGGTGAGCTTCAGTGCATGCCTGCCGCCTGCGCGGGTGCACAGTGCGCGCACTCGACCTGGCACCCTGGCGTGGCGCAGAGAGCGCGTGCCACAGCGTCGGCCTGGCGCGCAGGCAGCGGCGCGCGCGGCGCCGACTGCGCTGCGTGCGCGGCTCGCCCAGCAGGTCCGCCACTCATTGGGTCTGATGAAGTGGGTAATGTCAGAGTATGTTCTGTGGTCCAATCCCTCCGCTTGTTCCCAGCGCCTGCAGGTGCAACGCAGGGGAGGCCGGGTCGGCCCGGCCGGTGCATGCACTTTTCTCGTGTGCTCTTGCCGCTGGTGCTGCTGCCGCATGTGACCCACAGCCAGCCGCATGCATGTGAGGGGGGCAGACCGGCATACGCGCGCTCGCGCGCCCCTCACCTGCTCTGCCTCGGGCTGCGAATGGGCGTCCGCGGGCAGCGGCGCCGGCACGGGCGGCGCGTCCGGCGCGCGCGGCCCCCGCTGCAAAGCCCCGCCTGGCGCTGCGCCTGGCCGTGCGGGCGCCGCTGCGCCGCGGCGCGCGCCGGCCTCCGCGTCCCTGCCAGGCAGGCAAGTTATGGGCTCGCCAGCCGTGCTGGAGCTGGGCCGGTGCACCCAAGCGGGTCGGATTTGTGTGCGCGGGGCGGCAGCCCTGCCAGGCCAGTACTTTGCATTCTCGCGTGCTCCTACCCACCACGTGCTTCCCGGCCACGCACATGATCAGCATGCGGAGTGCTGCTGATTCTGCTCTGCCCGCTTGACTCACGTTCAACAGCACCAGGACACAGGCGCGCGTGCTTTACATTATCATGGCGACATGGCGCCTGATGCATCAAGGTCATGCTGTGATCCTCTATTTATTGCGTGCAGGCCTGACTATCTGACGGGCAGTGAGCGTGCCTGCTGTCAGGGTCGGCGGCGCGCGGTGGCGCCGGCCTGTACTTCGCATCGCCAGCGGCCTCAGCAAGCTCCTCAGCAAGACGCAGCGCGGCCTCTCGCGCCCGGCGCTCGCGCTTTTCCTGAACCTGCACAGCATAGCGCGCCTGGCCTGCTGCCACTCCCCAAGGCCACTAGGGAGTTGAGCGCTCGTACGCACTCACTCTGGTGCCCTGAAGGCTGGTGTGCGGCCCCTTCACTACCGTCCCGCATGAGTGAAAATGGCGTGCCTTCCTGAGGGCTCCCTTGCTCCCTGACATGCGAAATTTGATACTCTCAACGGCAGCTTCTGCCGCCGTCCCTTCTCCTAGGCACCCGGCGCACATGCGTGAGTATCGCCCTGGTCCAGCAGGCGCTACCTGCGCGTCCAGGTCGTGAACGTACTGCGCGCGCACGGCCTCGCGCCGCGCGCGCTCGCCCGCATCGCCGGCGCCATGCAGGCCCGCCAGCGCGGCCATAAACGCGCCACGCGCCGTGCCGGCCTCTCCACAGCCGCCGGCCCTGGGGTGGGCGCCGCCGCCGACGCCGCCCCAGCGCTCGCCGTGCGGCTCTGCCGGGCTGCGCTCCAGGGAACGCCTGGGCGAGGTGCCGCGCGCGCCCGGCCGGCCCCTGTGGCCGGGCTGGTCAGGGTGGGGCGGTTTCCGCTCATCGGGGGAGCGCTCCTGGGCGCGCCTGGGCGGCGACGCGCGCGCGCGCGCCGCGCCCATGTGCTCGGACGGGGGCGCCTGCTGCAGCGGGGCTGGCGCGCCTGCCAGGCTCACCGGCCCGGCGTCTGCGGGCGCGGCGGCTGCCGCAGGAGCACTTGCAGCCTGCGGCGCCGCCGGGGCTGCAGCGCCGGCGGGCGCGCCGCGCCCCGCCGGGGGCGGAGGCTGCTGAGCATGGGATCGCAGCGCCTGTGCGGAGCAGCCAGTCAGGGCTGGGTGTCCAGGAGCTGGAGCTGGTGCGTCCGCGACGTCAGACCTGTCTCTGGGGTAGGACCGGGACAGGGCCGGGACACGGGCGCGACCTCTTTTATCGTGGCATCATACCTGTGCTCAGGTGTGCCTGGTATATGTCAGGTGGCAGCAGCCGCTGAGTCGCACTGCCAGACAAGGCTGCGCACTCTCGCCTGTATGCACGCTTGAGAAGCCCGCGGCCAGAACAGGACAACACGGTGCTTTGGAAGCGGGCGAGTTGGGTTTCATGGCGGCCGTGGTGCGGTAACAGCTGCGTGCCTGTGCTGCCGCCGGGTTGGCGCCGCGCTGCAGCGCGCGCTCGCGCTCCAGAATCTGCGTTGCCTCCACTGCTTGCTGCACTGCAAGGCCCACACACAAATACACACGCCGTGTCAAGACGTATGCCAGTGTGAGTGTCGGTCAGAGCGTTGACAGGGAGCCAGGACGCACGGAGGTGGCTCTCACGCCGCTGCCGCACGGCCCTCTCCTGCGCTGCGTGCGAGGCGCGCTGACTGCGTTTTCGCACGGCTGGGCGGCAAGCGCGCAGCGGCTGCCCGCAGTGCCGTGGCGGTGCGCCTGCCGGCGCCTGCAGCCCGTCCGTATCAGCGCCATGTTGGCAAGCATTTGACTGCAGCCTGTGAACATGCCGGGCACAGGTCGTGTCATCACACCTGCGGGCATCCTGCCCGTCGTTCCGTGGTGGAATACGGGTGCGCAACGCCTTTGATCGGCACCACTGTCCAGCCGGATTCCGACGTCTGTCTCTTATTGGTTTGAAATAGCAATTTTCCATATGCCTCCGTCCGAAGCGCGGCGATGTTGACCACACATGCGCGCCTGCCACGGAGCGCGCGCTGATGCGGCTGCCGCGCGAGGAGCTGCGGCGCTTCATCAAGGAGACGCCCTTCAACCGCGGCGAGGTGCTGAAGCTGTGGACTAAGTTCTCCTACCTGGACAAGGACCGCAGCGGCTACCTGGCCCTCAACGTGCGCACGGCCTGTCTGCGCCAGACAGCACGTGCTCTGGCGTCGGCACCTCGAGAGCAGCCTTGGGTGCATGCAGTCACGCCTGGCAGCCCTGCTATGGCACGTTGCAGCTCCTGCGCAGGCGATGGTGGTCAGACGGCAGAAGGTCCTTGTCCAGTGCTTTTGGCGCGGCGGACAGGAGCTGCTGAAGGTGCCGGAGCTGCGCTGCAACCCGTTCGCCGCGCGCATCGTGGAGCTCTTCAGCGAGGACGGCAGCGGCGAGCTGGACTTCCAGAAGACGATCAACCTCTTCAGCGTGTTCAGCCCGCGCGCCACGCCCGAGACCAAGGTTGTCTGGGCCTTTGCCGTCTGGGACTTTGACGGTGCGAGCTGCCTGTCACGCCTGTCCACGGCCAGTCTGTTGGGACTGTTGGGGCTGACTTGCGTGTTGACTGGCGTCCGCATGCCAAGCATATGGGCGACTGTTCCTTGCATGTGCGATGCTGCCCCGCTCCAACGCGCGCGCACTGCACGGTCTGCCCTGCCTGTCCGCCGTTGAGCAGCAGATGTACCTGTCCGTTGCTCGGACAATGTCCTTGCTGACTGGGGGCAGGAGACCACCAGACCAGCCTTGTGATGTCCGTCAGGGCAGACGGCACCTGCTGACCTGGGGTCTCGCACCCGGGCGCAGGCGACGACCTCATCGGCCCCAAGGACATCAAGCGCGGGCTGCACCTGCTGACCAACGCAAACATGACCGTGCTGGAAGCGGCCGCCGAGGAACCTGAGGAGCAGGCTCAGGGCGCGGAGCCCGACTTGGAGCGCGCAGAGCGCGCGGGCGGCGCGCGGGAGGCGCGCCAGCAGGCCGAGCTCCTATCCGACGACCAGGTCAACCAGGCGCGGACGCCTTGCACTTTGGACTTGCAGTTTGCAGTTGTTGTTTCAGATACCTACCGTCTTTCTTTAAAAAGTCAGTGGTCCACGAAAGGCATAAGCGCACTCGCTGTTGTTTAGCCAAGCGGTGCGCACACTATCACCATTCTGCCTGTGCAAGGAGCTCAAGCTCCAGCACGGACGCGCACTGGGACCGCTAGCGCGCGCGCCCACGTCAATTTGCCTGGCAGCAACGTCTGCTTATACACCTTGGCGTGCGTGTGCAGATTCTGGAGCGGATTGGCGAGGAGATTGACCCCGAGGGCGTGGGTCTGAGCTTCAGCGACTTTGAAAACCTGGCCAGCAGGATGCCCGACTTTGTGAGCACGTTCAGGATCAGCCTGTGAGCGCACGAGCGGCGTTGGCGTCGTCTAAGAACTTTTGTAGCTGTCGCTGTATGAATCGAAATGCAACCCTCGTGCCAGGTCATGCGCCCAAGTGCCTTATTCCATATAAACAGCCGCATTCGATTCTCTTATAGCCTACACACAGATCCGGGCGCGCGCCCGCGGTGCGCGCTTGTCCTGTTGCTGTGTGCATCAGGCAGACAGGCCAGGGCTGATACAGCTGCACACTGTGCCCACTGAGCTCGTGCATGGCTCCTGCCGCGTTGGGAGAGTCCTCAGTGACGCCCTGTGACGTCAAAGCCCTTCAGGCCTGCCTGGAGCAGAACGGCGGCGACCGCTCCAAGTGCCAGCGGGAGCTGGCAGCATTCCAGAGCGCCTGCGGCCGCCCCAGGAAGCCGCCACACAAGCTGCAGTGAGTATTGACGCAGCGACAGTCGCTCCAGCAGCTCGTATTGAGGGGAGCCAGTAAGCGAGGACATGGCTGTGTCCGTGAACGCTGCCGGCGAGGATGCCATCAAAAAAGCCATCAGGGCCTTCCAGGCTGCGAGTCTACTGCCGGACACCGTAGCGCCTGCCGCTGCGCAGCCTCCTGTGCGCAACCAAGGTACCCGCACATGTGGGGCAGCTATATATTTGTTTGCCTCGCTCAATCTAGCTAGCCAGTGCTCACGCCTGACCCGCAAGCGTGGGTAGTCGTCCTCCCGCACGCTTCAACTCACCCGCGCACTTTCGCAACGACACGCAGCAAAGTCCCTGAATATGGCTGCAGCGCTGCTTTCCTGACGCACAGGCGTGATGCGGGGCGTCTGCAGGGAGCGCTGTAGCCGCCGCAGCAGCGGGCGCCGCGCCCGGCCCGCGCGCGCTGGCCGCCGCTGCGCGGCAGCTGAGCGCGGAGGTGGCCAAGTGCGCGCTGGTCTGGGGCATGGGCGGCGTCAGCGGCGGCGACAGCGTCTTGCTGCTCGCCGGCCTGCAGACCAGGATGCGCGCTTTCACCGCTGAGTGCGGCGCGGCCTCTGCGGGCGCCGGTCGCACTCTACAGGTGAGTGGCAAATCGTGACGCTGCCACGCTCCCCACTCTCCGGAGCACCGCGTACGCTGCTGGGGCCGTCAGATCCGTGCGTTGCTTCGCGTGAGGCGTTCACAGACTCGCGCGCCCGATTTGGTCTCAAGTACCGTTCGACGAATTTGTGAGCCCAGCTGCGGCGCCGCGCGGCAGGGCGACGTCAGGGCGGCGGCCGCGGGCGTGGCCGGCGCGTGCGCGGACCTGGTGCGCAGGGCGGCGCTGGAGGGCGCGCGCGGGGACGCGCTGCGGCGCTGCGCGGGGCTGGCCATGGAGCGCTGCGCGGCGGCGGAGCGCGCTCCGCCGGACGACCGCACCGCGCTCGCGCGCGTGTTCATGCAGGCGCGCCAGGCAGCCATGTGCGCCTCAGAGAACTGCACTGTGCACTCTCCTCTGCATGCGCCCAGCGCTGCGTCTTGGGACGAGGGCGCGCGTGCTCGTGCAATGGGGCTGGCGGATGCGGGGCCGGCCAGCCGAGGGCGCGCCTGTTTGCGTGCATGCGCCACCTGCGCCCCAAGGCCCTTGCATGGTCACTTGCATGCGGCGCCTAGCAGGCGCCATATCCCAGTGAACGCCTGGGTGCTGGCGTGCTCGCTGCGTCACATCATCTGGGGGGGCTGTCCGCAGCCGCTGCTTGAGAGTCTATGTGCAGCATTCTTGCCGCGCCAGGCCTGGCGACCTTGTGCGGCCCGCCGGCGGCGCAGGTGGCGCAGGGCGTGGCTGACGCGCTGCGCGAGGTGCGCGAGAGCTGGCCGGACCTGCTCGCCAGCGCGCGCGGCCCGGCCGCCCCAGCCAACCCGGGCGGCCGCCCCGGCCACGAGCCGGACGAGCCGCCGCGGCCACGCGCCGCGGGCAACGCGCCTCGCGAAGGCCCGGGCGCGCCGGCCGGCGTGTCGGGGCGATGCAGCGGCGAGCCGGCGAGCGTGCGCCCTCGGGAGGGCGACGCGGGTGAGGACGACGTGGGTGAGGAGGCGCCGCGGAGCGTGGCAATGAATGGCGGCGCGGGCTGCGCCGCACCGCCACCTTCAAGCGCCGCCGCGGCCGGCGGCAGCGGCGGAGGGTGCGGTGCCGATGGCGAGGATGGAGAGGGCCAGGAAGGGGAAGACAGCGATGGCGGCGGCTCCGTCCTGGGCTTTGAGGTGGACGCGCTGTCGGGCGCCGAGCGGGGCGTGGCTGCGGCCGCTGCCGGCCTGCTCGAGAGCGCGCGCGCTGCGCTGTGCCTGGCCGCGCGCACCCTGCTGCGCGCGCCGGGGCTGGACGCCGCTGGCGTGGCCGCGTGGGAGAGCGCGGCCTGGCACGCGCGCCAGCTGGGCACCGCCGCCAATGACCTGGGCGCGGGTGCCGGCCCCGCGCAATTGCAGGGCCCTCCGCTGCGCTGTGTCCTTGCATGTCCGCTCGTGCGTTCTTCCCGTCATCTGATGAAGTGATATCAGGCGACGCTGCGACTTATGCAGTGCTGCTCTCTGTGGGCGGCGGGACGCTGGGCGTGGCACAACAAACAGTGGTGCCAGCTGCTGCAGGCGCGCTGTACCTGGCACGCCAGGCGTTCGTCAGCTTGGCACTGCTTGGCGCACGGGTTGCATGGCGCGTTCCCGCTGCAGGCGGCAGGCCCGGACGCGCCACCAGGGTGCGGCGGGGCCGGCAGGGCGCCCGGGGGAGGCTGCCGCAGCCGGCGTGGGGCTGCTGCCGTGCAGGCGCTGGCTGCCGCGGCGCAGAAGCGTGACGCGTCGGGCATCGCAGGCTTCCCGGTCGTGAGCACAGGCTTGGCCGCGCGGCGCAGGCCTGTACGCGCCCCAGGACGCGGACGAGCTGGTGGGCGCCGGGGAGGCCGTCGCAACTGGCGTGGAGCTGTTGCTCGAGGAGCTGCCGGCAGCTGGGCCAGCGCGCGAGCAGGCAGACGCGGCCGCGTGCCGGGCAGCCGACGCGTACGGCGCTCTGACCGGCTGCCTGCGCGCGCTCGCAGACGAGTCGCCCGAGTGCAGCAGCCAGCAGCCCGAGGAGTGACGTCGTGTGTATATCGTCTCTGCCTTGCAGAGGAGGGAGCCAAGGGCGAGTGAGGAGCCACACCTGGCGTAGATGACAAGCTAGGCAATCACGGGCTAGAGGAGAACAGTTCTGGTGGACTGGCCGCACAGCAGTAACCAAATTTGTGTCCACCCTGTGCCTTCCCCAGTGTCCTTCTTCTCCTTCCTCTCAGTAGCCCCGGGTCCCCCCGCAGCGAGGCGGCTCACTGCCTGCGGCAGCGAGTTTGCGCTCCACCGTTTGTTTCACCCGATATTCCAAGGCTATTCAAAGGTGCGTGGCAGGTTCAGTATCTGCCTGCGCTGTGCCCCTTGCGCCGAGCGGCCGGCCAGGGCGTGGAGCTGACTGGTGTGTGCGCGCGCGGGGGCAGAGTTGCCCAGCATGGCAGGAGAGGCTCAGAATGCGTTCGACCAGAAGAACTATGACCAGAAGATGCAGGAGTAGTGCGCTGCCCGGCCGATTGTCCGCGCGCCGCCGCCTGCGTGATTCGCCGCGCGTGCCGGCTGCGGACGTGCTGTGGCAGTGCTCGTGTTGGCGGCTGGCAGCGTTCGCTGCCGTGCTGTGCGGGCAGGGCGGCGTGCCGCTGCACGCTGCGGAAGCTGATTGCTGGTGTGGTGCGCGGCGCAGCATCACGGAGGGCGGCGACACGTTCTACACCGACTGGGAGGAGACGTTTGACTCGTTTGACACGATGAGCCTGCACGAGAACCTGCTGCGCGGCATCTACGCGTGCGTGCCGTGCCCCGCGCCTGTGCCTAGCTACGGCGCTCTTGCGCGTCGCAGCGGCCTGCTGCCCTGAAGGCCTTGGGACGCTCCATATGCAGTGGTTAGAGGTCGTGTGGCGCCTGGCACCTTTGTGCGCTGGTGGTATGTCGCCACCTCGTGTGTGCCGTGTGTCGGCTTGCTCACGCAAGGCCTCCTTCGCGTTCACAGCAACCTCCTCCTGCCGTCACTGCTGCAGGCGTGGCGGAGTGCTTGGAGTGCCTGGTGCTGGGTGCTGTTTCAGGGCGCACTGGAGCCGCCGCGTGTGTCTATCGCTCAAAACATGTGTTGGGAAACTGCTCTACAGAGCGCGTGTGGCTGCTCGTGAGAGGCGAAGAGTTCATGCGTGTGCGCTGTGCGCAGGTACGGGTTCGAGAAGCCGTCCGCCATCCAGCAGAAGGGCATTGTGCCGTTTGGGAAGGGACTGGACGTGATCCAGCAGGCGCAGTCCGGCACCGGCAAGACGGCTACGTTCTGCGCGGGCATCCTGCAGAACCTGGACTACAACCTGGTGGAGTGCCAGGCGCTGGTGCTGGCGCCCACGCGCGAGCTTGCGCAGCAGATCGAGAAGGTCATGCGCGCGCTGGGCGACTACCTGCAGGCGCGCCGTTATGCAGCGCTCTTGCATGCCACTGTCAGCTGCGTGCTCTCGCTTTCTATGAGTGGCAAGACTGATTGAGCTCTTGACCAGCCTGCAGCAGCCTGAGACGCCCGGGGCGTGTGCAGGTCAAGTGCCACGCCTGTGTGGGCGGCACCAGCGTGCGGGAGGACACCCGCATCCTGCAGGCGGGCGTGCATGTCGTCGTGGGGACGCCGGGGCGCGTATACGACATGCTCCGCCGCCGGGCCCTGCGGGCGGACTCCATCCGCATGTTTGTGCTGGACGAGGCCGACGAGATGCTCTCGCGTGGTTTCAAGGACCAGATCTACGACATCTTCCAGCTGCTGCCGCCCAAGCTGCAGGTAGGCACTGTCTGTGATGGCTGTGTTGAAGGCGTGTGAGCTGGGCATGTGCACTGGCGTTGCAACAGAAAGTGGCTGAGCATGTGCCTGTGTTGCGCAGGTTGGCGTGTTCTCAGCCACGTTGCCGCCGGAGGCGCTGGAGATCACGCGGAAGTTCATGAACAAGCCCGTGCGCCCCTTGCTGTCGCTGAGTCTCATCTTACAGGACTGTGAGTTGCTTTGTGGCTAAATGCTTACAGACAAAGACAGACTGTGACCCGGGAGCGATGTGTTGGTCACCCGCCTGTGCGCAGGTGCGCATCCTGGTGAAGCGCGACGAGCTGACGCTGGAGGGCATCAAGCAGTTCTACGTCAATGTGGAGCGCGAGGAGTGGAAGCTGGACACGCTGTGCGACCTGTACGAGACGCTGGCTATCACGCAGTCCGTCATCTTCGCCAACACGCGCCGCAAAGTGTGCTCGCGCCTGTCAGCCAGCCTGTGGTGCAGGCGGTGGGAGCATTGGGCTGATGAGTATAGCCTGCAGCCAGGTATGCTCATGTTTGTTCCCTTGCTCAAGTTCAGGGGCATGCAATGCAAACCTGCATGGAGAGCCTGCGCCCTGCGGCCGATGACGAGACGATGACGAGTGCTAGCGCTGCTGTGCTGCCCTAAACTATAACTTCTGATGGCCACTCGAGGTAATATACTGCTCGCCAGGTGGACGAGATCCCAAGTTCCGGGGTATTGACGGCTCTGGCGTAGCACACGGCCCAGTCGAGCCAGCGTCGCGTTGGTGAAGCTGCCGCGCGTGAGCGGAGGGCCGCTAGCCCTTCCCTAACCCTAAACGTGCCGCAGGTGGACTGGCTGACGGAGAAGATGCGCGAGCGCGACCACACCGTGTCGGCGACGCACGGCGACATGGACCAGAACACGCGCGACGTCATTATGCGTGAGTTCCGCTCCGGCTCCTCGCGCGTGCTCATCACTACCGACCTGCTCGCGCGCGGCATCGACGTGCAGCAGGCGCGCGCCGCGCCGCGCTCAGGCCGAATCGTCTTGAGGGGAGCGGTGCTGTGGCGCAACACTTGCTGTGGCGCAGCATGCGCATGCTCACGCATGACAGAGTTGAACGCTCAGAGGCAGTGTGATTTGCGAGCCGCTGTTCGTGGTCGGGCGATCAAGGTCTGGGTCGAGCAAGCAAGGTCCGGATGGCTCTGTGGCCTCGCTGCCCACGGCTAGTGCAGTGTGCCAAGCCAGCCTGGGAGCAGCTGGCAGCGCACATTCGTGGACTTCATGAAGCCAGTGCGGGACTGCTGACGAGCGCGCCCGGCGCAGGTGTCGCTGGTGATCAACTACGACCTGCCGACGCAGCCTGAGAACTACCTGCACCGCATCGGGCGCTCGGGGCGCTTCGGGCGCAAGGGCGTCGCCATCAACTTTGTGACCAAGGACGATGAGCGGTTGCTGCAGGACGTGCAGCGCTTCTACAACACCGTGATCGAGGAGCTGCCCTCCAACGTGGCGGACCTCATCTAAATCTGCAGACCTGAACACCTCAGGCATGTTCCTTGACCAGCCGGAACACTAGGGGGAGTCGAGCCACCTGGCTGGGGCGTCGGCAATAAGGGTGTCGAGCGGGGATGCTCGGCAGCAATGTGGTGGCTTGGCGCAGCGAGCTGACATATGCCAATCGAGTTGCCTGCTGCGGTCATAAAGGTTTGCGCCAGGGGTGCAAGGGAGCGAGCGACGTGTCTCGCGCTGCGTGCGCGTAGCGCTGCTGCTGCGCAAGGCTCAAGCATGCGCATGAATAGGCGTCGTGAACACGAGGCCTGCACAGCGCCGCGGGCTTGCAGGGCTGTGTCGCTGCACTCGCACACAGGGCTTGCGCAAAGGCGCGGGGGCGTCCGGGGGCTACATGCTGGCAAGCATGGCTGCAGTGTCTGTCAAGCGAGAGGCGTAGCCTGTGGGGAGGGTCGCAACAGGCTTGCATACGCGTAGGTCAAGACAGGTGCATGGCTGTGTGCGCTGAACTCTCTGGCACTGTTTGGACTGGCTGAGATGGCTCACAAGTAACCTTGTGCTCGGGATGCAGCTAACTTTGAAAGCCTTACTTTCACGCGCATGCACTTGCAAGACAGGGGCGTGGGAACGGGTGCATGTCGTTTGCTGTTTGTCATGCGCGGCCGCATGAGCAGGCTGCGCGGGGCGGCCTGGGGCAAGCAGGTCACGTGGGTCCGTGTGCTTTTGTTAAGTCAACAGTGTGTCTGTCGTCAAATGTGGGTGGGGGCTGCACGGATTTGTACTGGGGAAATATGCAGGGCATTTGTTCTGGGGGAAGCGTTCTGGGGGAAGCGGGCAGCACTTGCTGGGAACTGTGCTGTGGTGCAGCTAGGCGCAGAATAGAAGCAGGGGAGCCACTGTATGCAAGCTCTGCATTTGCGCTGACGAATGTGCACCTGTCTTGTGTGACAGCACAGCAGCAGTAGCAGTATAGATTTATTCGAGCCGCAGTTTTGTGCCGGCGCTCATGCGGCCTGAAGTTTGTGGCCTGAATTGAAGTGCACATAGCGACCTTTGAGCAATGTCGTACACTTGAAGCGTTCTCATTTTGTGTTGAATAGAGCAGTCTGAGCACAGCAGCAGGCGACAGCACAGGTTCTTGCACTAAATAAGCATGTGCATGCGCGCTGCCAGTACAATGACAAAGCCTGCCTCCTACTGGCCCTGATCCAGAGCGACAAAAGCACTGCTTCAAGCTGCTGCTCTACACAGTTGCCTGCATCCTGGGCCTCGTAGTGTAGCCTGTGCACAATAGTTGACAGAACCGAGCCCTTGCCGTTTCAGGTGCATCATATCGCTCAAGCTTCTACTGTTCACAAGCAGCGCCTTGAGCGTGCCGAGGGTGTCAGCTTTGCAAATGCACACAAATGTGGAAGCTTCAGCAGTTGTCCGCTGCAGCTTGCAGAACATTGCTGACCTGCATAAGCACACATGCGGGACCATGCATACCTCACGAACGTGTGCCCGCTGAGCGGGAGAGAGGTTACCTGCGCAGCCTGGCTTGCGGATGACGCAGGCACGACTTCAGCAATAAGAGACGGGGACACGTACAGTGCAGCATCTGCACAGCTTTTCGTCCACCTCCAAAAGTGCGCAGCGTGAGATGTAAAGGGGAACGACAGATAGCATGCCAACGTGAAGGGCCTACTGTGCTAGCGTTGCAATTACTGGTGCCATGCCATTCCTGCTGCATGCAGACCCCCCAGAACCATACACAGCTCTATGTAATGGGTGCATACTCAGTGCTGCAACATACAATCAGGCACCACAAGTGCACTGGCGCATGCACACCTTGATGCGCAAAACTACTTCTGCAGCGCAGCCGCAGGGTCAGGCAAATGCTTCCCGCACACCCCACAGCAGGCAGGCTCCTACCTAGGCAACCTATACAAGTCTGCTGTCAGTTAGTCTTGGTATACAGTGTCGACGTGCCAGCCGCCGCCGCATCACTGGCTGCGGCACTTGAGCACCGGGTTGGTGGTGCTGTTCCCGCTGTACCAGAAGTAGTCCGAGCACGGCTCCGCGCAGGACTTGGGCGCGCAGCAGGTCATGTCAGCCTCCGGCTTGGCCAGCGTGCACGGGCAGCTGGTCAGCGTGCAGGCTGACGACGAGGGCGCCAGCGCCTGCATCAGCCGACGCGGGGCGCGCACGCCGCCCGCCTGCGCACGCCGCCATAGCTGTGAGCACGGCTCTGCAAAAGCACCGTCGGCATCTCGGTAGCGTACTGCCAGCCTCCAGTCGTGTCGGGCCGATTGCATGGACAGGTGCCACCGTGCAGCAAATAGCTCTGCAGGCCAATTTGTCCTTCCTGGAGCTTTGAGATAGGCAGGATGTGGTGCGTGGGCCTATGCTCCTGCTGTCAGGTTTGAAAGCAGTTTGCTGGCTAACACTACATATGTAGGTGCCACCTGGCAGTACAGCGTGCCCAGCCGTCTTGCCTGTCTGCAAGCAGGCTTGCACACGCTTGGGTTTTGCAAACGGACAGTGTCCGCTAAAGGCCGCAGTATGCATGTCGGTCAGGCGTTCAGGGCAAGATGCCACCAGACGCAACCCGCAAGTTGTGGAACAGCTTTAGGCAGCGCACCGCTCCAGCATCGCCCTGGCTGAACCCACTGCTGAGGACCAGGGCCAGCAGTACAACGAGTGCCACCCGCGTGGAAGCCATCAGCGCCGCGTGCCTGTCGCCTCCCTGCTGCACCTGCTTCAATAGCAAACCAAAAGGAGTAAGCTTCTAGGCTCAGCTGCAGCAAGCATGCACTGTAATACTTGTGATGATGCACTGCCCCGCTGAGGTGTCAGCGCCTCTGGGCAGGCAAGTTCAGGACCCTGATAAGCCGCTGCAGCGCGACAAGAACGCCAGCGTGTAAGAACCCGGCCACCTCGCCTCTAAGCAGCAGCTGCCAGGCACAATATTCACCTGCGCGCAGTGGAGGTTGCCAAGCCGAGGATGTGAGGCTTCGTGCTTGAGGCGTTCACAGCAGGCTGGGCGGGCGCGTGGGCGTGCTTGACAGATCAAGGGGACTTCTTGGAGCTTGCGATGCTCGCCCAACAAAGCCCTGCTGAGCACCTGCAGGGTACTTGAGGAGAGCCAAAGGGGGCCCCTAAGGGGCAGCCAGGCTCCATGCTTTGAGTGACTTGCTGAAGTGCAGACCTCGACGACTGATAATATATTAAAGTGTGTTGTGTTACCCCGGTTCAATTATACGCACGGTGCTGGGATGCGGGGCGGCCGGGGCCGTTGAGGGCAGGGAATGGCTTTTGTCGCCCTCAGAAGGCGTGCGGCGCGTGCCTTGTGGCCAGCCGCCGGCACGCTGAGCGCATGCCCAGCGCCGCAGTTCAGCGCAGTTGCAGCTGGCCCCTGCAGAGGCAGCGCATTGCGTCGCACCGCTGCAGAGGAACAGCAGCTGCCGGTGTTGCTGAGCGGCCTGCTGCGCGCCACGCCGTACGGCGAAGCAGTACCGGGCGGAGGACGCATGCACGCACTGCGCTGGGTGCAGGCGCGGCAGCTGAGCACTGACGGCAGCACTGGCGCCGCCGGCCCTGCAGCCAGGGGACAAGCAGCATCTGGCGAGGCGTCAGGGGACGCGGGTGCTGGGCTTGGGGAGTCTTCAGGCGCGGCAGCCGCAGGGACCTCTGGAGACAGCGCCGGTAGCAGTGCGCCCGCCTCTGCGCACGCACGGCCCGCTGCCGCAGCCGGGCATGGTGTGCGGGGGGGCGGCGAGCGGGGCAGCGACGCGGCGGGCCCTGCGCGCGCTGCCGCAGCCAGCAGCAGTGTGAGGGACGAGGGCGGCGGCGGCGACGGTGCGGCGGCAGGAGGCGCTGCCTGGTACGCCGCGGGCAGCGGCAGCGCCGACGGCGGCGAGGGCGACAGCGGAAGCGATGGCGAGCTGACCGCCGCCGACTTTGAGCCCGGCCTGTACCTGAGCGACCTGGAAGGCGAGGAGGACGGGGAGGGCGGCGGGGAAGACGCGGACGGGGCTTTGGCCGCGAAGGGAGGCGAGGGGGAGGAGGAGGAGGAGGAAGAGGAGGAGGAAGCGGATGACGATGATGAGGGCGAGGAGGACGAGTCAGAGTTCGCGCTGTCCCTGGGCGAGGGCGGCCTGGTGAAGGCCGAGGCGCTGAGCGCGGACGAGGCGCAGGCGCTGCAGGAGATGGCGCACCCCATGTTTGCCGGCGCGGTGCGGCGCGCTCGACTCAAGTGCACGCGCTCTTATTGAGTTGTGAGCAGACTGTGCAGCTGTTATATGTTGCGCAAATCTAGCGGTTGAGCTTGTGCATCACCGCGTCTTCTGCCAGCATGTCTGCTTGTGCAGAGCGTACCTTGTCGACATGATAACAAACACTTTGGCATGCTGATTCCGTGGCATGCGCCTGCGCCGGCTGCTGACGGCAACGCAAGAGGGTCCATTCAAGCCTGCAAGGCAGCGAGCAGACATGGCTCGCATGCACGCCGGCTGCTGGCGCCTCCCCCAGCAGATTCGCATAGGAGCGGGTCCCGCCCTCTGCGCTGGGAAGGGCGAGCACGCACAGCCGCGCCGCGCACCACCTGTGAAGCATGCGGGCGCGGCCGGCAGGTGCCCAAGGCGGCCGACTACGTGGACGCCGAGGGCGTGTACCGCTTCGACTGCCTGCCCTGGCCGCTGGCGGAGGCCGGCACGCAGAGGGAGGTGGCCAACAGCGGCGGGCGCGGCGTGGGCGCGTGGGCGATCGAGGACGCGGACGACGAGGAGCTGAGCATCCTGTGGGCGTACGACCTGCTCGGCGGCGCCGTGCCGCAGAACGAGCGCAACGCGCTGCTGTGCGAGGCCGCCAAGACGTGGGTGTACCGCATGGCGACCGAGGGCGGGTGCGCGGCGCGCGCGGCCGCCGCCCGGGCTTGCACTAGGCAGCGCTGCGCGTGCAGGCGGCGAGAGGGCAGCTGCGGGATGCCGGCAATGCCCCCGATCGCCAGCTTGCGTCCAGATCTCAGCGCAGCGTGGCGCTCTGGCGCTGGCAGGACCATGTGCCTGGCCTTGTGTATCAAGCCACGACGCCTGCTCGCGCTCGACGACTGTCTTTAGTTGCGTGAACTTCAAATGCGCAGGTGGTCCACGGGCGCGCTGGCGCGGATCTTCCGCATCCGCCAGCAGCGCGTGATGGCCATCATCGCGCTGAAGCAGCTGGAGCGCGACGCCGCGGCGGCCGGCGAGCCCGTGCACCACGAACTCAGCGAGTACTTTGAGGCCGCCTGGCAGGCGTTCGGGGACGTGGGCGTCGGCGAGCGCCACGTGCGCCTGCTGCCGGCCTACCCGGCGTGGGAGGTGCGCCCCGGACGCCTTCGCGGAGTGGCGGAGGCATGACAGGGGTCCTGCAAGCTAGCGGCCGTGTTGCATCTCTGCACTTGAGGCGGTACACGTAAGCAGCAAGGTCGGATGGCGTAGTGGCGCAGTGCTTGTATGAGCACCTTGATGCGCGCACGCTGACAACCTCTACGAACCTCTATGAATGCACACGTCATGCGCCCCGAGCCTGTCCCGTGTGCATGTCAGCTGCCGCGCTCGCAAGCTGCCAGGCAAGCGCTCCGGCAGGCCCGCCCAGCGCACCCAGGAAGCAGCGAGCGCTGGCAGCATGCCCGTTTAGGCCGCTGAGCACAGCTGCCCCTGACCCGGCCGGCTGGGCGCGGGGAGCAGGTCCAGGAGGTGAGCCCGGACGACATGAGCGACGTGGAGGGCGGCGATGACGTGGGGGCAGACGCGGAGGCCGGCGAAGAAGTGCGCGCGGATCAGCTGGGCGTGTCCTACGACGGCGAGCGCACCTGGGGCGACGACAGGGAGGACGTGTCGGAGGCGCCGGCCGGCCGCGGCCGCACGTTTGGCGACGAGAGCGACGAGGCCGATGCCGGCGCGCCCGTGGAGGGCCACGGGCTGGCGGACCCGCTGGGCGGCGATGGTGAGACCCAACGGCGCTGCGCGTCTCTGCTCATGTTGCACACTTGAGCAGACTCCACTCCTCCCGTCATGCCGTGCTTGTGACTGTCGTGAACTTAGGTGCGATTGGCAGGATCCACAAGGTAGCTTGTCAACTGCGTGTTGGTCTTCATGCGCGCCAGAGCTGGGTCGCAGCCTGTGCGAGCGCGCGCTGATGCAGGCGTCGACTCGGGCGCAGAGGAGGAGGAGGGCGCGACGGAGCCCAACGCGGGCCTGGGCGACGGCGACGGCGGCGCGTTCTGGGAGGGCCTGGGCGGGCGCGCGGGCCTCGCGCCCAGCTTCTCGGGCGTGCCGCCGCCCGGCCCGGGCGGCGAGTTCGAGAGCGAGCTGGCCAAGCGCGAGGCGGAGCTCGCGCTGCGCGAGGAGAGAATTCTCGTGCGCGAGTTCCAGCGCGACCTGGCGTTCAACCTGCGCAAGGCGCGCGCCCCGGCCCCGGCATACCCTTCTGCTGCTGTGCCCTGGGCTTCCAGCGCGTCCTGGCTTTCAACGTGCGCAAGGCGTGCCCTGTCAGCCCGGCCAAATGTGCTGGACTGAAGCGCCACCTCCGAGTGTTTTGAGGTCCACCGTTTGCGATCAGCACTATCAGTGTACATGCTCTGTGAATACGTTGCTGCAATAGGGACTATAATAGTGCATATTATTATAGCAGAGGACTCATATGGTCATGCGCGGCTGTGTAGATGCGCTGCAACCCCTCGGTGTCTGCTGAGGTGGCCTGCCTCTGTGCTAGCCAAGCTCAGTGAGTACAACTGTCATTGCTGCGCAATTGCCAGCGCTTTGCCTGATTATGTGCTTAGGGTAGTGCGGTTGTACAGATACATGCTAATCTCAAGACCAAACGGCCCATGTTGAAAATTCCACATGTGCTAGAGCGCTGCGAGTGCCTGGGACTGACTTTCATGAGAACTGCTGCTCTGTATATTGAAGCAACAAATGTGCAACGGCGAGGCCGCCTGCAAAGCGGCTGGACGCCAGCGCGCTGCGCCCGCGCAGGTGGGCGCCGGCATCCAGGTGAAGAGCCGCAAGACGGCCGCATCGCAGCGCCCGCCGGGCGGCTACGCGGTGCTGGTGCGCCCGGCGCGGCGCGGCGTGCGCTTCCAGCCGTTCGTTGCGCGCCCGGACGGCTCGCGGCGGCCTCTGACCGCGGACGAGGCGCTATACCTGGGCCGCCAGGTGCCGCGCGCGCGGCGGCGCATCCTGTGAGTGGCGGGCTGGTAGGGGCAGTGTTGCGGGGGTGCGGGCTAGGCGCCTGTGTGCATTTAGTGCTATACTGTGCGATAAGGTGCCGTGCAAATTACTGCCGCGTAGAAGGTAGGAGGTGCTTGGACAGTCAAGCACAGGCAACGCATGCACTGAAGCTGCAAGACGCCAAGGTCTGCAGGGGGGATTCCCCTGTGGGCCGCCAAAGCACATGTAATGACCAGTGCATGCAGAGCTGACTCGCCATCATTGCACATTACTAGCATGCATGAAGCCAAGGTTATGTGCTAGGCGCTTACACATGCTGCAACCAGGAGTGGCACCATATGGGCGTGCTGCACTGGATTTGGCACGGACTGCAACACGGCATTGCATACAATGTGGCTTGCACTTTGCCCTTCGCACTGGACGCTTGAAAATGGCGACACATGTCCAGGTTGCAGAGCTTGGCGCATACTCAGCTGCTAAGCAGTTTGACTTGTGTGGTCCATCAGATTGCGGGCAGTGGCCATGCGCCATGAGCGTGAAGTCTCGCATGCAGGCTGTTAGCGCATGCATGCTGTTGCCCACATCAGGAGAGGTGCACAGGTATGGATGCGCAGGCAATTGACGAGAGTGGACGCAGGCTGTGTATGTACGCGCGGTACCCGACAGCATAGGATGAGTGTCGATGCCGCTAGGCCGCTGCTTAGTAAACCCCTGCGCAAGTCCTGCCCTGGATGTCAGTACTATCAGAAGGACTGCGCAGCCAGGACCTGCTTCCCTGAAAAGCACCCCTCTTTGGCCTCAGCCAATTTCCTCAGCAACACTGAGGAAGGAGGTGAAGTCTGTTTTGCACGTCACCTGTACAGGATGCGCCGCCAGCCTACTTTGCAGGCACACCAGCACAATTCCAGGCAGATGCGGACATGGTGCTGCAACTGCGCGGCCGGGAGCACCTGCTCGCACACAGTCAGCTGTTGGCGAGCACCTCGCCGATCCTGTGTGACATAATTAAGGTGGCTGCCAGCAAGGTGCCCACAGGCGGCAAGATTGTGATACCAATTCATAGCTGGTGTTTGACCACAAGCGAGGCTGTTGACGTGCTGAAGGCGCGCCTACAACCAAAAAGCATTTAACATGATGCATATATACATCGCATGGAGAGTGCTATGCACAGTGTGTTAGCTTTCTTGCCATTCAGAAAGGGTCAGTCTTCAAGTATGTTCACGTGCCCAGAGCAGTACTCTTGACGCATACTTGACATAAAGACAGCAGAAAGGTCTGATGCATGGCACGCTGCAGGTGATCTATCCTTCGGAGACCCGCGATGTGCTGTGGTACAAGATCCCCCGATGTGACAGGGAGACCTATGATGCAGCCATGCGGCAAGCCATGTCGGTGGCAAGGTGGGCTCATATGTTTGATGCAGCGGGGCCCATGCGCCGCGCCGAGAGCTTCCTCAGCGAGCACATGCGAGACATGGTCACCGTGCGGGCCCACGTGCTCAGCATATCTACACACACTGACACTGCCTGAGCTGCAGTGGCAACACATTGCTCTGGCTTGTTGCAGGAGGACCTTGAGAACCATGCGAGCACAGGTTATGACATCATCTTTAAAAGCTGGGCGGTTGCCGACAAGCTGAGCCTGCACTCGATTGCAGCAGACTGCGAGTGGGCGTTGGCAAAGCTGTGGAAAACAGAGAAAGTCTACACGCGCGCTGTGCTGGACCTGAGCCCGGGCGCGCTGCAGCGCATTGCGCGCAGCCTGTGCGCCGGCGCAGAAGCCGCACGCAAAGAGTTTGAAAGCATGCAGGAGCATAGAATTCGGAGGTATATCACAGATGATGAGCTGGAGAATGTCAGCAAGTGCCTCGATGCCATTGCATCTGCACAGACCATGAAGAAATGGCGCATGAATTCTCTGAAGAGGTAGTCAGAATCGCAAGGCAGCAGAGTCAGGGCATCGAGGGTGATCAACTGTTTCCTTGCAAGAAGCATGTTTAGGTTGTGCTGCTCCCACATGTGCAGCCATGTGCATATGTCTAGCTGTATGCCCTTGCCTTCAAGGCCTGGGCGCGCTGTATTTCACAGCGTGCCACAGGAAGTTGTGTGTGTCTAACTTAACTTATAACAAAGGCCACCAAGGGGCATGTGCCGGATGTCAGTAGTCTTGCGCCCTGCACTAGAGGCTAGCTTCACATTGTTCCTGGAAACTGGGTGTGTCAATGTGCGTGTGACTCTTCAGCAGTGTGGCGTGGTTGTATCTATGATGGGCCGCATGTCCACAAGACAAGAACCACTTTGTTGAGTACACTTCATGCCTGATTGCTGTGCTTGGTGTTGCTTGGAAAATTAGTTAAATGTTTCCCCTTGCTAAAATGCACTGCTGGCACAATCGCATGTATTCCTGATCATGTCTTGCCAACTGTGAGGTCGCATTGGTGGTACCTGCCTGCCGGGCTGAGTGATTTAGCTTTGCATCATCATCATTGGTATGCAGTCCTGAAGCCTACTTGACCAAAGCCCTTGAAGTTGACATATGTTGGCATACTCAAGCTCTCACTGCTCTGATGCAGCCATGTAGTTTGTTCAGCTCTCAGCAAGGGCCTGCGTACTTTTTGCCGTAGATAGCTGGCAGTATGTCACACCATAAACATAGGTATGCCTCTGCCTGCCTAGCTTCAAACGTGAGCTAAAAGGCAGATGATATTGGCTGAAATCATGCTAGCTTGCATGCTTATCATTCCAAGAAATGTGTCCGCTTGATAGGTTTGTAGCCAGGGCCTGCCTCCTCTAAGGCCTTCCTCGAACGCCAGGCATCACTCCTGTGAGCCGACACACTGTTTGTCTCTGAGTTGACCTGTATTGCATGGCACCTAAGCAGGATGCGCCGCCGGCCTACTTTGCAGGCACGCCAGCTCAGTTCCAGGCGGACGCAGACATGTTCTTGCAACTGCGCGGCGGCGCGCTACTGCCCGCACACAGCCAGCTGCTGGCGAGCACCTCGCCGGTCCTGTGTGACATGCTCAAGGTGGCTGCCAGTCAGGTGCCCGCGGGCAGCAAGTTTGTGCTACCGCTGCACGGCTGGGGCTTCTTGATGTGCGAGGTTGTTGATGTTCTAAAGGCGCGCGTTCATATGCCAAGCCTATACAAACGTGTTAGCGTACGATTGATACTACGCAAGTATACTTCAACTTTTTCACCCATGAATTCTGAGGAACGCTTACATTTTGCCTGTGTAGATAGTGCGGTGGTTCAGAGTGTGGCACAGCGCAGGTCATCTATCCTGCGACGAGCTGCGAGGCACTGTCGTACAAGATCTTGCGATGTGAGAGGGAGGCTTATGATGCAGCCATGCGGCAAGCCATGTCGCTGGCACGGTGGGCGCACATGTTCAACGCAGCGAAGCACATGCAGCGCGCTGAGTGCTTCCTCGGCGAGCGCATGCGGCTCATGGTCACTGTGCGGCACCCTCGTGATGTTTGCCTGTACATGCACTGACACTGCACAAGCCATAGTACTCAGACGCTACTCTAGCGTGCTGCAGGAGGAGCTTGAATACCACCAGAGCACAGGATACGACATCCTCTTCGAGTGCTGGGCAGTTGCCGACAGGCTGAGCCTGCACGCGATCGCAGCAGACTGCGAGTGGGCCCTGGCACAGCTGTGGATGAAAAAGAGTGTCTACACTCGCGCCGCGCGGGAGTTGACTCCGGGTGCTCTGCAGCGCATCGCGCGCAGCCTGTGCGCGCGTATAGAAGCCGCGCGCGAAGTGCTTGAGAGTGGGCAGGAGCGTGCAAGACAGGGGTATGGTGTAAGCAATGAGCTGGAGCGCGCCAGCAAGTACCTCCGTGCAAGTGCATCTGCTCAGACTATCATGGAGTGGCGCACGAGCAGAGATGGGTAGGCGCAAGAGCATGACCGCAGAGTCAGGGGAGAGGAGTTACGAGTTGCTTGTAGTGTCAAAACAGCATGAGCAGGCTATGCTGCCACTGCATGTGCACTCATACATGTCTGTCTGCCGTATGCCCCTCTTGCCTTCATGGCATGTTCGCGCTGTCGTCCAGCATGCACGGCACCTTGTCTGCGTCTTGTGACAGAGGCAACCGAAGGGCATGTGCTGGATGATGTCAGCAGTCTTGCGGCCTGCATTGCAAGGTCGGCTCTATGCTGTTCCTGGAGACTAGGTGTGTCAACGTGAGTGTGACTCTTAAGATGGATGGAGTGTGGCGAGGTCATATCCTTATGACTGCCGGCATGTCTGCATGTAATAGGGGCTGCTTGCATCATTGGGGAGCGTGCTTGCGCCATTCCAGCAGAGTCTCTAAAACATACCATACAGTTTCTAGCCGCTTATGTCTGTTTATGGCTGCTTTCTGCTATCCTCTGTCCGCTACATCAAGCACAGCATTTCGTATGTGGCGTTTTTTGTATTGTGCCTGCATGCTGGTCAACACTCTTAATGTATGATGCATGGAGTACTGCGCCGTGCTTGCACAGCGCTGCAGTTGTCTGGAAGCGAGGTGGCGGCAAGTTCAAGTGTATGCAGTGGTTACACAGGCTAGCCGCCTTCATCTGGACACCCTGTGCAGTCATTTAGCTGGCATCAAATGAGCATCCTTCCACAGGCGCACCATTGCCTGTTGACCCCCTTGCAGGCATGCTTTACAAACAGATGCTAGAGACCCTGCCTGCGGTCAGAAACGCGCCTGGCGCCGCCCGCGCCCTCCAAGCGGGCAGACCCCAGCTTCTGGCGAATGAGAGCAACCGGGGCCTGGAAAGGCCTGATTCAGCGGCCGCGGCCCTAGATGGGGCTGTGGAACCACAGGTTGTAGAAGAAGCCGTGGCCCTGCGTGCAGTGCGTGTACGTGGCGTGGCCCGACTCCACCAGCGCGGCGAGCATGCCTGCCACACACATGCCCATGAGCTACCGTCTGCCAGTGCACCTGACGGCGCAGGGGACTGGACGATGCTGATGGCGCCACGCGCACCGGCGTGAGCAAACAGGGCACAGGCAGCACAGAGGCGTTCGCAAAGAACCCATGCGCCGCGCCAGGACACAATGCAGGGAGAGCAGGCGCTGCCGCGCGGCTGGATGCGGCTGCCAGACTGCTGCAGGCTGGCAGGCGCGCGCTCGTTTGTCAGGGAGGATATGGGGCAGGGGTTTGGCGCTCTACGTGAAGGCAGGCAGTGCAGGCGTGCGCGGGGCGGCGCGCTTGTGAAGCCGGCGCTGTAGTCGAGCGCGACGCGGCTGTTGACGAGCGAGCGCTGGTCCTGGTACGCGTCGTTGGCAAACGCGGGCCCGCTGACCAGCGCGCCCTCCAGCACGTGCGGGTTGGGGCCGGTCGCGTAAAAGGCGCCCATGTCGCACGGCACCTGCGCGCCGCGCGCCCGCGCTGCATGCGCGTGGACCCAGCGGCGCCCACCCCTAACCCTATCCTGGCAGCTGGCGCTACGTCTTTCCGTGGCTTCCTCGTCGCATGCGCGCAAAGCCCGCACAGCCATGCCCGCCTTTGCTCACAGAGCCTGCCATGCGCTGCTCGAGGCCATTGAGCGGGCGCCGCCTCAACCATGCATGCACTGGGTCCTGCCTGCGCTCGCAGAGCTGCCCCGCAACACGGGGGACAAGCATATGCTTGAGCACAGGTGCTCTCTGCTGCAGGCCATGTAAACCTTCACAGAGTAGCACACATGAGAGACACAGCATGCAGCAGACAGTGCGAGCGCGGGAGGCGGCGGGCGGCACGGTATAGTTGCCGGCGCATGAGGCTGCCCCATGCGTGGCGCGCAGCGGCGACTTGGGCCCAAAGCCTACCACAAAGCTCTCTCCGGCATCTCCAAGCATGTAGCGGATCTGCACCGCAAACAGGTGATTATCGGGTGGCCGCGCTCGTGGCAATCACCGGCTGAACCCGAGCAGTGCTGCCTGAAGAGCCGTGACTGGCTCTTGCATGTGATGCACTTTCTCAGCAGGGGTTTATGAAGCTTGCTCACATGGACGCCGCTGGCATGCATGTACGCATGCAGGAGCCGCGACCGCCGCCTGAGGTCTGCAGGCTGGCAGGCGGCCCCTGCGGCCCGGGCGCAGCGGCCTGCCTGCCTGCCCAGGACCGCGGCATGGCCTACCTGGAATTCCGCCCAGCACTGCAGCTTGCCGGGGCCGCCGCCGCTGCCGCGCGCGTAGATCCACGCCAGCAGCGCCGCGTTGGCCTGGTTGCGCAGCGCGCCGGTGGGGCCCATGTACGATGCGAATGCGGGCGTGCGGCTGATGCCGTCCGCGGCGTCCAGCCACCACCCCAAGAATTTTTCCGCCTGCGCGCGGCCGCCTGCTTCAAGCTGCGCAAAGTCCGGGGTTGCGCTGGCTCGCCGCACACTGGTGCGTTGCTCTGCATGCCGCTGCCGCCAAGTCATGCGTTGTGCACCCACGCCTGCCTCACCAAGGCTGAAATTGCTACGCCGCTCTGTAAGCATAAAAAAACCTTGAGGGGCCAAGCACCCATCCGCAAGCAGTGCTAGGCCGACAGGCAGGCGAGGGCTGAGTGAGGCGCGTAAGCGACATAAAGATTAGCGAGGGGCAGCACCGGCGCGGTGAAGGTGGCGTTCTGGTAGCCGGTCAGGTTGCTCAGCAGCACGTACACGCCCGGCAGCTGGTTGTCCCAGTTGAAGACCTGCGCACCCGTGGTCAGGGTAGGGTAGGGTTACTGGTGCGGGGCGCGCGCCAGGCCCTGCGGTGGGGCCGGCGCCTGAGGAGCTCGGGCATGCGCCATGCAGGCGCGCAGCCCGGGCGCAGGACTGCAAAGCGAACCCCTCCCGGGCAACCCAATGCATGCGGCGCCTCCATCGCGCCGGCCGCCGCGACGACACGCAGTGCCGACCGCGCATCCCGACCCGGGGGCGCCCGAGCACCCGCGCGCCTGCGGCTGCTGCAAGGCCTGGCTGGGCGCCGCGGCCGCCGCGGCGGCCCATGCAGCCGCATCGGCCAGGTAGGCGGCCTGGCCGGTGGCCGCGGCCAGCCAGGCGGCGCCCCAGGCCAGGTCGTCCAGGTACCCCGAGCTCGGGTACAGCGCGGCCGCGTCGGGCACCGCGTCGCTGTAGCGGCCCTGCGGCTTGCGCGTCGCCGCCCTACGCGCCACAGGGAGCCGTGCGGTTGCGTACACGGCATCCTGCTGAGCGCGTTGGCGCCTCAGCAGCGCAGACCAGGCTGCCCGGCCGACCAGGAAGCTGGGCTGATGGCTGTGCCCGACTGCCGCCGGCACAGCGCTGCGGCATGTTCACAGGCTCCCTGCGCGGCGGTGCACTGCACGGCGGGCTCATGGGGCCTGGCCAGGCCCCACACATGCGCAGGTTCCTGTTCCAGGCGTCATGCGCCCTCGGCACGACACTGGGTGCCCATGCGTCCCCACTTCGCGCGCGCGGCGCCAACGCAAGCCATGACGGGCGCCCAACGGACGCGTGGCGCGCCCGTAGAGCTGCTGCGCGGCGACGATGAGCCGCGTGGCGTACACGTTGTCGTCCGCCAGCGCCATGCCGGCCGCCGCCAGCGCCGCGGCCGTGGACGCGAGCAGATCCGTGCCGGGGCTACCCGCGGCGTCCACGAGCGCCACCGGCCGCGCCATGGTCATCAGCTCCGGGCGGCCCCAGAATGCCCGGTCCGCCTCGTAGCTGCCCACCTGTGCGCGGTACAGGGTTAGGGCTAGGATAACCCTTCCCCGGGTCGCCTGCAGCGCAGGCGGGCCGTCCAGGCCGCTAGGGGACTCGCGGCGATGGGATGCAGGGTCCGAGGCGTCAAGACGCATGCCTGGTGCGACTGCTGTGCACTCCCGGCTTGCAGTCTGGCAGCCGGCCCTGAGCATCCCAGGTCGGCAGCCGAACGACTGCCGTGGCCGGCATTTACTTAGCGCGCATGCGACACGGTCGCATGCGGGGCCCAGGGCGCGCGCGCCATGTGAGGCCGGGCGGCTACCTGCGCGACAAAGGAGCCGTTCGCGTCGCCCAGCCGGCAGGCGAGCATGTAGTCGGTCGCCCAGCGCAGCGCGCCCTGCGCGGTCGCCAGGTTGCCGCCGGTGTAGCCGCTCGGGAACGTCACCAGGCCCCAGGCCAGCAGCGCGGTCGCCGCGGCCAGCGGGAAGCCGTACTTCACGGTGCCTGCGCGCCCCCGCAGGCACCGTAAAGTAGCGCGCGGGCGTGGACGCGCAGGAGTGGCGGCATGCATGCGGGGCGAGCGTGTACGTTGCGTTTTGCATGGAAGGACCTAAGGAGGGCTGCGCATCATGGGGACGGGGAACGCAGGTCATGGAACGACCTGCGGCAGACTGCTTGGGTCTGCAGAGAGACAGCTTGCGGCAGCAGCATGGATGAGACGCCATTGGCGCGGGTGCGTCACACTGTGCGTAGTGCACAGCTGGATGATGTGCACGGCGGCAGCCAGGGACCGGCAGCCGGCGCGCACCGCCGTCGTCGTAGTAGCCGCCAACGAGCGAGGCGCCGTTGGGCGCACGGTCGCCCAGCGCGGAGTCGCCGCGCCAGGGGACCGGGTTGTCCGCCGGCAGCGCGCCCGAGCGCTGCGCGGCGTAGAACTGCAGGCTGCTCGCCAGCATCTGCACGGCCCGCCGCGCGTCGCAGCGGCACAGTCCCGGAGCAAGTCCAGACCCCCAACCCAAGCACCCCGGCTTGACTTGCTGCCAGCGGTCTCGCGCCCGCGCAAGAGCCCGCCGGCCGCCTTGTGTGATGTATGCGGTGTCCGAGGCGATCCGCACACGGCGGACTCTCGTTCTGTACACCATGCTGCAGTCCCTACTTACTGCTCAAGGCCCGCCGCTAGCTCGACCTGCAGCTTGTCAACCTCGTGGCGGCGCGCGCTGCCCTGCAGCCCAGCACACTCAGCATTTGCAGCCCTTAGGGCTTTGCAGCGCCCCAGGGAGGCCGCAGGCGCCAGGGATGCAGCCCACGGCGCGCGCTTGGGTTGGGGCGGCTATAACCTATGGCTACACCCTGTGGGGCGCGCCTGGCTGTACGCGTACTCGTTGGGCAGCACGATCCAGATGAGCACCACGATGGCCATGACGACCGCGCTGGACAGCACGGCCGCGAACGTGGTGAGCACGCGCAGGCCGCGCGCGCGGAACAGGCAGAAGTAGATGAGCAGGAAGGGCGCCGTCATGTTGTACAGCGCCCAGCCCATGCTCACCTGCGCCGCGCGCCGTGGCGTCTGGGATGGCCTGGACGTGATCTAGCAGCAGCGCGCCCCTGCTGCATGCCCTCCCACCCAGCACCACGCCTGTAAGCGTGCAAGGCCGCGTGCGCCTCCGTGGCGGGCAGCTTGGTGCGTGCGGTCCACCGACGGTCCCTGCATGCGGCGCTGTGCGCGCAGAGGCGTAGCACAGGAGCCCGCGCAGACCGCGCGCGCCAGACGCAGCACTCGCATGCACCCGGGGCTGCACAGATACGCGCAGCGGCGGCATGGAATGTGCGCGACGCGCATGGCGCGCTGCGCGGCTGCAGGCCGGACTGCGTGCGCGTCCGGCGCACCAGGATGGAGAGCGTCTGCGCGACGTTCATGTTGTACTCGTTGTGCAGCCGGTAGCCGCCGCACGCCGCGGTCGCCGCGCACAGCACGAACGTGATGATGTGGATCCACACGTCCTGCGAGCCGCGGGCGCGTGTCCCATGCCCAGTGCGCCCAGTCACCAAGACGCTCTGGCGCTGGCTCTGCGACTTCGGCGGGGCTCAAGTGCACACGAGCCGGCCTGGACATGAGCGGACAGCAGACTACAGCGGCCACGCGCCTGCATGCTCATCCAGGCGACGGCGAGCGGCGAGCGCCGCCGCTTGCTCTTCTTGACCGCCTTGTTGGCGGCGTCGGTCACCCCGGCTGCCATGATGCTCTTGTCGGTCGTCTTGAACTTGATCTGCCGGTTGAGCGCCGCGCTGACCAGCGTGTTGAACGTGGCCTGCGCGTGCCGGCGCCCCTTCACCCCGGCGGCGGGCGCGCGGCCGCGCCGCGCGGCCCTGCCGCCCGGCTGACCCCGGCATCGCTGGTTCTCAGATTGTGCGCCTCTCAACCCTGCACGGTCAGTGAGTTGGCATGCGCCTGCTGCTGGTGAGTGGCCGGCGCGCGGTGGGGAAACGGTCAACTGCTGCTCCGCTCCCATAGCAGCAGATCTTAGGGCTTGATTGGAGGCCGAGGGTTTAGGGTTGGGCCTGGTCAGGGTAGGGTAAGCCTGGTGGTAGGTGAGGCCTGTGCAGGTCGCGCGCGCGCCTTGGCGTACGCGAACCAGAACATGTTGCCGGCGGTGACGGAGAAGAAGATGGAGCGCATGTGGCTGACGTCATGGCAGTAGTACAGCAGCAGGTGCGTGGCCGGGAAGTAGATGCTGAACGCCAGCGCGAACATGCGCCCGAACTCCAGCGGGAAGTAGCCCAGCCACACGCCGATGATGGGGATGATCTGCGCGCACACGGACGCCCACGGGCGATCAACGGGGTGGCGGCTTTGGCCCAAAGGACGCCGAGCGAGGCGCGGGCGCGCTGCCGCGCCGGTGAGGGGCGCGTGTCTGCGGCGGGCGCACGCACGGCGCTGCACGGGGCTGCAACCGGCGTGCGACTGCGGGGTTCATGCACCCAGCGCAAGCTCTGCTGCCCTTACCCTCACCCTTACCCCTATCCTGATGCCGCGGGCGCGGCCGCGGGCGTGCGCGCCTGGAAGACAGGCGTCATGACGGTGGTGCAGATGTAGGCCTGATGCCCTGACCCTAACCCTGTCCTGATGCCGCGGGCGGCGCGCCTGGAAGACGGGCGTCGTGACGGTGGTGCAGATGTAGGCCCAACCGGACGTGTTCCAGATGACCTTCTGCATGAAGGTCAGGTTGGGCGCCAGCATCGCGTTGTGCCGGCTGAAGAAGATCTGCATGCCGCCCTTGCACCAGCGACTCTTCTGCATGAACGTGCTGCGCACCGTGGTCGGCACCTCGCCCATCGCCAGGTACTCCTGCGCGCGCGCGCGCGCCGCTCGCCGCACGCCATGCCACTGCGGGAGGTGGTACACTGGCGCTTTGCAACCCGCTGCGGCTCCCACACATGCTCTGCAACAGGCCAGTCTCTAATCGAAATGTGCATCCAGTGCGTGACCACAGCATCCTTGCCGGCTGTAGGGGGAGACTGCCGTGAAAGCTGAACAGGGATTGCAAGGGTAGACTGTCAAGTGCGCCCCACTCGATTGAGGCTGCCATGAGGCACCGCGCCCGCCGCCAGCCTGCCTGCCTGACGCATCCGCCCTGCAGCTGCACCGCGAGCCTTGCTTCGCGCCGCACTACGTGCGTGCCCATCCACTCGGCCCCATGTAGCTTTGCATTTGATGTGGAATCTATGCCCACCGCGCGCGCTGGGCCTGCCGGGGCGCGCCTTGACGTAGGCGCCCTTCCAGCCGGCCTGCTGGATCTCCAGCGCCAACGCCATGTCCTCGCCCAGCGTGTAGGTTGGGAACCAGCCCGCCTTCGGCATCGCGCCAGGATCAGGCCCCCGCTTTTGGGGTTAGGTTTAGGGTTTAGCTTTTGTTGGCGCTCTGGGCGCTCGGGGCGATACTTATGTCTACCTGCAGGCGCCGCCTCCTTGGAGGTGTGGAGGAGGCCCCTGCAGGATCGATAAGCTACGTGCGTATGCATGCCTGTAGCGTACACCTGCGAGCAGAGGCCGGCCTGGGCGCCGCGCGCCTGCGCGGCGGCCTTGGCGCGCACGACAAAGTTGGTGCCGGTGCACGACACGTTGTCCCAGCCGTCCAGGCCGGGCAGGCTGATCTGCCAGTAGATGAGGTTGGAGTGGTTGAAGATGTCAGTGTCCAGGTCGTAGTTGTGGAACTTCTGCGGCGTCAGCACGAGCGCCACCTGCGCGCGCGCGAGCACCCTACCCTCAACCTAGTGCTTCGATGCTGCCTATTGAAGACTAACAATCACCGCCCCTCGCCGCACACGGCTCCTCAATTCTGCACAGTGTCACCCCGCGGCGCCTTTGAACTGACCCAGCGCGCTCTGCAGTGCATGGCGGCCCGCTGTATGATGCTCCAGCCGCGTTGGTGGAGCCAACGGAGCGGCGCGCTGCCTGCCTGCAAGTAAACGCCGCGCACGCAGGCTGCTGCGCCCATGCGCTGCATCCTCAGGAAGGCTGCGTGCTACGCCAGCGCCCCGGCAGCCCGGGGCGAGCGGGCGCATGCAGGCGCGCATGCGGCGGTTAGGGTATAGGCTTGCGCGCGCCTGGGGATCCGCCAGCTCGGCCAGCACGCGCACGTAGAACTCGGGCGCGGCCACCATGTCCGCGTCAAACACCACCACCAGCTGCGGCGCGCAGGGCGCTGCCAGTGAGCTGCGGATGGCAGCACGCCCGCCGCAGCGGCGCTGGGTGCGCCGTGCGTAGGGCAGGGGCGACACAGAGCAGCCCGTGCGCGCTTGGCATGCTGCTGGGCGCGGGCTCCACGTGGCCCTTCACTTGCTCCGATATAGGGTTATCCGTCACCGGACGGAGTTTGCAACAGCTGCTTCTACAGGGTAGGGCACGGGGGTACAAAGGTTGGACACGCGCATAGCAGAGGTGCAGGTCTGTGACGATCTCTGATAGCCTAACATTGAAGGTCATGTTGGTCATCCAAAAGGCTACGCAGGCTGCTTTTTTTACGCTAAAGCCATGCATGCCTGGTACTATGCCGCACAAAACGGGCCCAGCTACGCCCTTAATGCCAGGTCTTGTGTTGCGGGCTAGGACAAGCGCCACGCCCTCAAGCAGCCTGGCAACTGAGGACAGGGCAGTGTCCTGCCAGTCGAGGCTGCATGTCCAGGTCTCAAAAATCAGAAACGAAGTTAAGGCGTCCGCCCCTGGAGCGGCGGGCGCGCCTCCATGTCGTCGACGGCGCTGCCCGGTGGGTACAGGTTGCGCAGCGTGTTGTTGAGGTTGCAGGCCTTGCCGTTCGACTCGCCCTTGGCGCGCACGCGGCCAGAGATGTACACAATGTCGTCGCGGCCCTGTCGACGCGCGCGCGCATGGAGCAGTCTGCCCCTGGCCCAGGAGCATGTCTGGTCTGCCCCGCAGCCGCCTGCTTCAGACATGCATGCGCCCAAGCCCAAAAATCTCGTGTCTGAGATTAACCAGATCCTTAATATCACAGCCCAGACCTCCACACAGCCTGCAGCAGCGCGCAATGAGGAGCGCACTTCCGACCAAAAGCCGCGCCTGCGCGGCCACCCAGGCCGCCTTGGCCCGGTCCTTGCCGTCGTCCAGCAGGTACACGGTGCGCCGGCACTTGCCAGGCGGCAGCGCGTCCGCGGCCGCCAGCACGACCGTCGCCACGATGTCCAGGCTCTCCGTGTAGCACGGGATCAGCACGCGGATGTTGTACGCGGGGCACGGCGGCGTGCCGGCCTGGCCCGCCCCGCACGCGACAGGGTGTCGCTCGCCGCGGGGCCGCGCGGCCCGCGTTTCTGGATGCGTGCCAAGCGAGCCGCTGTGCAGACCGCTTTGCTGAGTCCGACGCACAGGCCCACGATAGAGAGGAGGCGCGTGTTTGATGGACAGCACATGCCAGAGTGGGCGGCCCATGGCTAGACAGCTGCCAGGTACTCGTGCTCCGCCGCAGGCGCGCACGCGTCACTGCAAGCAGGAAGGCCAGCGGTGCGGGGCCGGCAGCGCGCACCGCGGCGCGGCCGCGCATGTCGCGCACGCGCAGCAGGCCAAGCCCGTGCACGATCATGGAGGACGACGCGGTGAATTCAAACGCCAGCACCGCGATGGAGTACCAGTAAATGCCCGTGTTGAGCGTGTACGTGATGCGCACGTAGAAGTAGAAGCAGTACGCCTGCGCGCTAGGGCAGGGGTTAGGGCTCCCGCCTTGGGACCCGCGGGCGGCCCGTGCACGCTCCTGCCTTGGCCAGCGCCCGCGCACACACCAGGGCGCGCATGCACTGCACGTCTGGGCCCCCTGCTCCACATGGCTGCCGAGGCTGCCGCCGCAAAGATTGCAGGGTAGCTCGCGGCCAGGCGCGCGCGGGCGCGCCGCAAGAAAGAGCGCGTATACGATGCAGCCGCTAATGTTCCAGCGCGTGCGCTTGCGCCAGGGGTTGTCGGAGCCGGCCGGCGGCGGCGCGCTGCGCTGCCGCCGCAGGCGGCAGCCCGCTGCGCCCGCCGCGCCCGCTTCCTGTGGCGGCGGCGGCGCCGCCGCCGCGTGCACCGCCGGCAGCTTGACATCTACCTGGCAGTAGGCGTGCTGCTGACTGCGAGCGTTCTGCTCCCAGGCTCGCGTAAACATTTAAGGGGTGCTCCTGAGCGCAAGGCCCTCCGCTGCCTCCCCGCAGTGCACTCGCGGCTGCCTTTCCATGCGTGGCTGACAGGCAGGCATAACTTGAATTGCCCCTAACTTAAGTGGCAGTACGATACAGAGCGTTTGCAACAGGGCAGGCACGAACGGACCTTGTGCAGCAGTTTGCCCTGTACACCGGTGAGTTGCCTTGCTGCTGCTGTTAGCCGCGCCTTAAGTGGAGCTAGAAATCCTCTTGCTGCCAGCACAGCTGCGTTCAGTGGGATAGCCCCGTACCGTGAAGGACTGTGGCAGAGCTGGCCGCACTGTGGGGGGCACAGCAACGCCTGGCGCGGCGCTCGCCTGCCCTGTGCACCCAACAGACCCATGTGCGGCCTGTCTGCAGAGCTTGCTCGCCCTGCCTCAGAGGCGGTATGCAACATATGCAGCAGACAGGCTGCGCTTGTCAGGCGCGTGCCTTTCATGCTCTGTTGCCTGCTAGCAGCTGCCGCTGGCTAGCGCCATGTCCCCACGTGCTATGCGGGCTAAGCGCACCCCCCTGCACAACAGGGACTTTGCAACAAGAAGATCCAACCGGCATCTTGACTGATTGCTGCGTTGTCGAGAACACCGAAGCTCCTGAGCGAGGTCACTGATCGGGACTCACCGGTCGGCGACGCAAAGAGACGTTTGATTGGGGCGGGAAAGAAAGCGACACTCCCTGTCCCTTGTTCTCAACAGAAAGGCTGCAAGCGCTAAGCTGTGCTCCCAGCACAGCGATGCGTGCAGATGGGGCATTCAAGATCACCGCACAGCAGAGACGACCATATTAAGCGTCGAGTCGTGCCAAGGCTGTGCACAGCAAGACACGGTGCGACGAGACAACGCGTACAGACAGCTTTCTGTCTATGTTTAAACCTGCCGACTGTTATCTTCTTCTTCTGGTCATTGGCAGATTATTGCTTGGGGATTCCACCGTGAGCACACCATCCTGGGCCAGGCATTGATAAGCTCACACTTCAATGGAAAAAGTCAACCATGCTCAGCTCAAGCAAAGCACTCAGGACATATGTAGCCAAAGCAGAACACCGCAACCAACTCCCGCACGCCGTCCGGTCGCTCAGTCTTCACCGCCTCTCCTGAGCACTTGCCAGAGAAGGCGCAACACACTGCAGGACACCTCCCTGCTCTCCCATAACAAACACGCTGTTCTCCAGCGAGCGCCAACAGGTACATTATTGCAAACGAGCCCTCGTTTGCGCGCCTGCCTAACAAATTTTTTCTGCGAAGCGGTCATGCACGCCGCCAAAATGGGCCCACTCACCCCGCCGGGTAACACCCGCAGACACTTAACTGCCGGACCTGCGACAAACCCTGCACTGCCACTACCGCTCACACGCCCGCTGACATTGCCTGGGGGTGCGACAAGAACCGCCCGAGGCACAAACGACATGCTAGCCTATCCGATGGGAAGAGGAGGTGAGGACTGCAAAGCTGCAGCAGCTACAAGAGCGGCGAATGCATGCCCGATACACAGGCGGTGGCACAAACATGAGGGCCGGCCCGCCCAGTCACCCGGCCAGCCATCCGGAAGGAGGCAAGAAGAGTACACAGCGATGCGGCAGCGTGGCAGTGCAGGGCTGCTGGTCTGATCTGCCAACGCAGAGGCGAGCCCAAAAAGCAAGGGAAAAAACATGGTCGTCACCTAGGTTGTCGTCTGTCGGGCGTGCAAACCTAAGTCAATGGGCGCCGGGCCTGCAGAGTGCCTACGTACCGGCCATGCGCGGCCAAGATGGGTACGCGACTGTACTAGCTTGCGGGCAGGGCCCCTGATGCGCGCGGCACCATAGGGCTGCAGCCCGCCCCTTGGCGCGCCCCCACCCATCTATTGGAACTTGCTGAAAACCAAGCCGCATGCGGCGCGGTGCTAAATCAAGCCGCATGCGGCGCGGTGCTAGAGCCGCTACATGTGGAGTCAGCCAAATCAGGGCCTCTGGGGCTGGCCGACATGCAGGTCACGAAATCCCGGGCGCCTGCATCGCGGCTCCTGCGACGGCCTCTCAAAACTGGCGGCGCAATTGCACCCCCGCCATGCTTGTGCTCGCGGCGGTAAGCCTTAGGCCGCACCCATCCTTGCTCTGTGCTGCCCTATGACAGTCCCGCTGGCTCTTTCATAAGTTGCTGTGCAGCGCGGCGCCGGGCGTGAAAATGCCAGCTTGTGGCCGCCGCATGCGCACTCGCGCCCTGCCGGGCGCAGAAACGCAGCAACGGCATTCTGCGTTGCTGGCCGGGCGCAAGCGCGCCCCTGCTTATCTTCCGCACTCTTCCCACCCCAAAACATCCCATCACACCCTGCCGGACTCAAATCCTACCTCGAGAGCCCTTGAGTCAGAGGCACTGCTGGCCCTGCCAGAATCAGCGTCCAGCTGCCCCAAGCACAATGCTGCTCCAACTCGAGGGCCACCTACTGACCCGCCTAACGGCATCTGCCTGGTAGCATAAGCCTCATGCCCTTTCCATCCTTGTTGAGACCCGAGCAACGGTGCCACTCCGATGAGCTCAGACTCGTGCAAAGCACCCTTGCTGCCCGTTGGCACCATCATCTTGACCAGACTCGAAAGCGCGCGCACCCAGACTGCCCGCGCGCCGCGCCAGGCCCCGAAACCCAGCCCAGACCCTAGAATGCGGCCTGCACCTGCGCGGCCACGGCGCGCAGCTCCTGCTCAGCGAAGCTGCGCGCGCCGACCAGGCCGTGCGCCGTGCGCCAGCCGCCGCCGCGGCCGCCGGCAAAGCCGTCCAGGCTGACCGCAATCGCGGGGCTGGCGAGCGCGCTGTACTGCGCGCGCCGAGCGGCCGTGCTCGCCTCCGCCAGCTGCGCCTCCAGCGCGGCCAAAAACCTGCGCGCACGCCCTGACCCTATCAGGCGCGCGCTCAGATACCGCGCGCGTCTTATGCCCTGCCCTGACCCTATCCTGGATTTATGAGCCGTGAAGGGGCCGCGGGCCCTGCGCTGCATGCGCCGCGCGCCCGGGTCAGGTCATGCGCGGCCAAGCGCGGGCCAGGGCTGAGGGCGCACTGCTGGTACGCGCTGCGCGCGCGCTCCTCCTCGGCGCGCCAGCCGGCGCCAGGCGCGTCCGCCCAGCAGGCGGCCACACCGGCCGGCAGCCCCAGCGAGTCCAGCGCGGGGCTGCCGGCCGCGCCGCCGTGCCCCGCGGCGCCCCGGCCGCCTGCGCTGCCGCTGGAGGCCAGGTCGAGCGCGTCCAGGCGCTGGCCCAGCCCGCTCCGTGGGCCCGCGCCCGCGTGCTGCGCGCCTGCGCCGCGAGGTGCGTGCCTCAGCGCGAGGGTACACAGTCGACATACAGCTCTGCCCGCTGTAGCAGCCTGCGCGCTGCACCGAAGGGCACACTTGCGACGACTTCCTGCTGTCACGCCGGCGCACAGGAAGGCTGCCGCTACTCGCCTGAGAAGTCAAGCTGTGCTTGCTGACAACCCGCAGGCGTTCGGGCGCACACTGCTTTGCACGCGGCCTTGCCCATGCAGCACGGGGCGCGACGGCGCGCGGGCGCGCACCGGCGGCGTGGCCCAGATCGTGCGCGGAGCCGGGCCGCTGCTGCGGCTGCGCGCCGGGCCGGCCGCCGCCCGTGCGCGACATGAACAGCGACGGCAGCGCCGCCAGCGTCGGAAACGAGCGGCGCCGCGGCGGCAGCCCCGCGCCCGGCTCCGCCCCATCGCCGAGCCCCGCGTGCGCGCCCGGCTCCCCGGCGCGGCCGCCCGCGCCAGCCGCCGGGAACGGTGCGAAGCTGACGGGGTTGGGGTCGAGCGCGGGCGCGGCCGCGGGCAGGCTCAGGCGCACCAGCGCCCCGCCCCCGGGGCCGCTCGGCTTGCCGCTGAGGTCCAGGCGGCGCGCGAGCGCGCGCGACATGCCCTCGCTTACCGCCCGCCGGCTCGCCAGGTCGAGGTCCGGCGCCTGCCCACGCGCGGCGCCTCCTCAGCAAGATCAAGCGTCCGCCAGGCGCGCCCGGGTGCCGCGTGCCGAGCAGGCCAAGGGTGCTCATTGAGCACGATAGACTGCTCATGGTCCAGATTCAGCCGTAAAAACAACGGGGCGCCACACCTGCGCGCGGCACGCCAGGCGCCCCGAGGCAGCGGGGGAGCGCGAGGAGCTTGCAGGCACGCTCGCGGGCGCGCACCCAGTAGTCGGCGGCCTGCGCGGCGCCGCCGCCGCCGAGCACAAGCAGCGCGGGCGCCGCGGGCGCCGCACACGCGGCCGCCGCCGCCACCGCCGCGGCCGCCGCCGCCGCCGCCGCCTCGAGCGCGGCGCTGCCGGGCGCGCCGGGCGCCGGCGCGCTGCCGGAGCGCGCGCGCGCGCTGGGCGGCGCGGCGCGCGGGCGGTGCAGCGGCGGCCGCGCCGGCGCCAGCGGCGTGCTCGCCGCGCGTGCCGGCGGCGAGGCTGGGCCGCCGAGCCCGGCCGGCGGCGCCGGCGTGGACGCGCTGGTGGACGACGCGTAGTCGGCCGAGTCGCGGCGGCCGCCGCGGCCGCCCAGCGGCGCGGCGAGCCAGGACGGCAGGTAGGCCGCGGCGCGGGCGCCTGCGCCGCCGTAGTCGCTGCGCGGCGCCTCGCTGGTCAGCTGCACCTCCTGCAGCGCGTTGGCCGCGCGCCCGATGCGTCGGTCGAAGCTCTCCAGCTTGCCGGTCGGCGCCGGGCGCACTGGCGCACGGAAGCGCGCCAGGCCGCTCGCGCGGCCTGCACCGGCGGCCGCCGCCGCGGCCGCGCGCGCCGCGTCGCCCGCGGCGGCCGCCGCCGCAAATGGGTTCACCACGTCGGGTCGCTTGGCAGGTCCCCGCTTGGGCGGCTGCGGTGCGCAGCCGCGCGCCGCGGGCAGCGCAGGAGCCTGCATGGTGGGCGTCGCGGCTGGGGGCCTCCCAATCGCGGCGTCCGCGCCCCCGCTGCCGACGCCGGCTTCCACGCTGTCGACCACGCCCGCGGAGGCGCCGGCGCCGTCGGCGCCGGTCGCGCCAGCCGCGGCAGCCACGGCCTCCGCCGGCGTCGCAGGAGCCGCGGCCTCTGCACGCGTCGCGGCGGCCGCGGGCGGGTCCGCCTCAAGCGCCGCGCGCAGCTCGCCGCTGAAGGCGCAGCCCATGCTGAGGTCCAGGGCGGGCGCGTCCAGGGCAGCGCCGGCGCCGGCGCCCGGCTCAAGCGCGGCCAGGGACGGCCCGCGGCGGCGCGCCAGCGGGTCGGACAGCGCGCCCTGCTGCGCTGCCTCGGAGCCCTGGCCCTCCGTGATGCTCGGCAGCAGCGAGCGCCGGTTCAGGCCTGCGCGCGCGCGAGGGTGGCCAGCGTTGATGCTGCAGCTCGTGGGGGCAGTGCCGCCCTCCAGGCGCGCCCTGCAGCGACGACTGGCGCAGCTGCGCGGGTCGTCGCCACGGCCGTGCCGCCGCGCGCGCCGTGCACACAGGCAGTAACAACATACTCCGCGCCGGCAGCCGGCTCTGCTGCGGGTGCCACGGCGGGCGGGTGCGGTGCGGCGCATGAGCATGACCTAACCCTGACCCTAACCCTGACCCTAATCGCAGCCGGCTGGCGCACCCGAGTGCAGGTAGTGGTCGGTGTCCAGGTCCCACAGCGCGGGATCGCCCGGCCGCGGCTGGAAGTGGCCCAGGAATAGGTTGATGGCGCCCTGCCGCTCGTCGTCGTACCTGCGCGCACCGCGCGCGCGCCGCCGCGTCAGGCGCGGGCCGCGGCGGCCTGCGCCGACACGCTTGTGCGCGCGCCTTTGCTGCCCCGCCTGGCTGCAGCAGGCGCGCAGCCCGCGCCTTGTGTAGCAGGCGTGCAGGCAAGGTGGGTGTATAAATGAAGCTGTACCACACCTTGATGTTCCTTAATAGAACCTAAGGAAGAGCTGGAAAGTCCTCGAAAGGCATTGCCAGGGAGCGGCAATCATGTCACACATGAGGCACCACCCCTCTCCAGGCCCCCTTTTTTCACGAAAGCAGCGGGCGCGCGCCAGCCGTTGCTGATGGCGCGGCGCAGCGAGATGAGCTTGTCGCGCAGGCGCGTGGCCGGCTGCCAGTCGCCGCGCTGGCGCTGGAACACGGCCGCGTGCGCCTCCGAGCCGCCGTACTGCGCGCCCCCGCAGCCGCGCGTCAGTGGGGCGCCACGCCAGCAGGGACGCTGCTGAGAAGCAACTACAGCGCCTCTGTGTGCCGCACGGCATCGCACCCAGCTGCACGACCGGCAATGTGTATGCCATTCAACAGAAAGGAGCACAGCACCATATAAACCCGATAGCTGTTGTGAGAACCGTGCGCTGCAGGGTCAGCAGGGTTTGAGCAGATGCGGCGGCGGCGGCCCGTGGCGGGCGCGCGCCTGTCGCGCGAGCGCGTTGCCCATCTGCTCATACATGGCCATGAGCTGCGTGGCCGCGCTGGAGCAGGGGTCCAGCACGGTCGGCCCCGCCAGGCCCAGGCCCTCCAGCTGCCGCGCAAGCGCCGCCAGGCCCGTCGCAAACTGCGCGCCCGCGCGCCGGCGCGCCTTGGCGCCGCTCCGCGAGATGCAAGCGGCAACCGGGGACAGGCCCGTGAGGTACCACACAACTCTTTGATGCTGTCCGAGCACACTGGTTCAAAGAACACAGACTGCGTCAGAGAAGAATTCAGACTCGGGGGGGAACAAAACAACCCCCGCATACGCTGAGGCAGGCTGCGCGGGCCGCGGGGAGGGGGCGCGCGCCTGGGCGACGTTCGTGCGGTCCAGGCAGTCAATGCAGTTGGTGCGCAGCACGCCGCTCTGGGTCACCAGCTCCGGCTCCTGCCGCGCAGGCGTCGATGCTCAGGCGCCGCCTCCATGCCATGCACCACTGTACGATAGAACAGCATGTGTCGCATGCCACCCAGCGCAACTCAGCTGACAGAGGCCGAATGAGTCCACACATAGCCCTGCGCACGCTGAATTGAATCCACACGGCCCGGCCCGCCTGCGCGGCACCACTCGCCAGCCGGCGCCCAGCACGGCCGAGAGGCCGCCTCAGGAGGTCACAGCGGGCTTGACCGCAGCAGCAACGAGTGCTAAGAGGCCGCACCCAGTCGGACGGCCCGGCGCGCCGCGCGGCCGGGCTGGGCGGCGCGCCCGCGCAGAGGAAGACGCCTGTGGCGTCCAGGCAGCGGCCGAGCACGGGCGCAATGTCGGCCAGCAGCCCCGCGCCCGGCCGCTTGGCGGCCGCCTTGAAGTCGTACGCCACGTAGCGGACATGCTCCGGCGCGGGCAGCTGCGCGCTCGCGCGCGCAGCCTCACCGGCCGCGGCCGGCCCCGGGGGCGTCACCATCACAGCGCGCGTCCCGTCTCACTGGCTTGGCTGAAAATGCCGACGACTCTGGGAGACTGTGTGTACGCGCACAGTAGGCCCGTGGCCGGGCTCCTTCATGAAGAAGCGCGCGTGACGCCACGTCTGTAAGGGAGGGGCTCAGCGGTGTGAGATTCTGCAGACGCCGCTCCGCGATAGCAGAAACTCATGCCAGAATAGGGGATGCAGCGGGTGGGTGCGCGGTCCGAAGCCGCCTGCGGCGCTGCCGCGCACCGTGCAGTTGAGGTAGCGCACGGCGGACGCAAACTCGGTGCGCAGGATCGACTCGCGCGGGCGCTTCTCGGCCGCCTTGACCAGGTTCAGCGCGGTCACCGGGTGGCCGTAGCGCGCCGCCAGGCCCTGCCGAATGGGCGCGGCCCAACTCACCTCAGTCGCACGTGACAACACGGCGCACGCCCGGCTCTAAGCCCGCACTCGCTGCCCGCTTGGGCGGGGATGATTTGAGAGCGCTTGCCTGGCTTATACCGCTGCTCATGCTAACGGAAGACATACTGCTCGGCGGCCAGTGCCCGCGCAGACCAGCGCGGACGCTCCCCCTCCTCCCGTCAACGGTGTGAGGAGATAGGGGAGGCGGCGTGGCGGCGCCGCGGCGCGCGGCCGGCGCGCCTGGAAGTGCCGGCGCGTGGCGAGGTAGTGCGGGTCGTTCTGCTGCAGCTGGATGGCCGGCTTGGGGTTCATGGGCGTCATGGACGCCACGTCCTGGCCCCAGAACAGCGGGATGGAGCCGCGGACCTGCGCGCGGGCAGGGCCAGGGTCAGGGCATGACGCAAGAGCTCAGGCTGTCAGCCGCTGCGCGCGCGCGGATGGGCGCTGCGGGCGGGCCTCGCTGCGAGGAGGCCGCGGCAGAGGGCTGCCCCATCACTTATGCGCGCCTGGACACCCCAACCCCAATCTCCCCACCTCTCGTCCGCACCCGTCACTACCCACTCTCGGCCAGACTGGCGCGCCTGTTCACTCCCGCACCGCGAGCGAGCCGCCGCCACCCTACCGTCACGCGGGCCCCGGCGCTTTTGCGCACAGAAAGCCTGACACAATACCACGGCGCAGGCGTGAGGGCGCCGGGCGCGGCGGCGCGGCGCGCACCTGCACGAGCGAGGCCACGAGCGGGAAGCCGGTGCGCCAGTCGAAGCCGGCGTCCACCACCTGCTCCACCTCCACCTCGTTCGCCACGCGCCCGGTGTCCGACACGCCGCGCTTGCGGTAGCGCGTGCCCGCAAAGTGCCGCGAGCGCCGCGCGATCAGCGTCACCTGCGCAGGTAGGGCAGGGTAAGGTTAGCGCCCCCCGCCATCCCCCCTGGCCTCAGCGGCGCGCCCGGCCACAGCCACGCCCACCGGCGCTACGGACCTCGCCTGTCGGCGCTACGCCTGGCGAGAGACGCGCGCCGGCACGCCGGGAGCCTGTGGCGCGGCGAGCGGCCGCAGAGCTCGCAAGGACTAGAGGACATGCAAGAGCAGGACCAGCTGTCTAGGAAAATGCTGCCCAATGCGCAGAGGCCCGCGCCGTATGCGCGAGCCTGCACTGCTGCCGGACAGCGCTCTGCTGCGGCGCTGGCGCCGACGGCCGCTGCGGTCAGCATGTGGGCGCAGGGCAGACCCTGCAGGCGCGCGGGGGGCGCACACCGTGAGCGCGCGGCCCAGCACCGCCAGGCTGCGCTGCTGCCAGGCGCCGTGGATGAGCGGCGCGGTCCAGCGCTCGCCGCCCTCGCCGAGCGCCAGGCGCAGCTTTCTGCGCGCGCCCGCGCGCCGCTTTGCCCAGTGCTAGAGCGGACGCTGCCGCCCACCAGCTTTCCCAAACGGCCATGTCAGCTTCTGCGACATGCGTGTCACGGAGCAGGGCCGCTGCTTGCAAAAAGCGCGAGGCCAGGCGCACGCCCTTCACAAGGCCAGCACACTCTGCAAGACACGGGAAGCACCGCATGGGGGGCGCCCGACGCGCGCAAGGCCACAAAAGACGCTCCTGTAACCAGATTCTGCTGGCGCGCGGGCTGTCTCGATGCTGACGTCAGGCGTGCACACACTCCCACGCGCCCTCGGGCTGCGGCGGCCGGGGCGGGCGCGCGCCGCGTCAGGAAGTCGTTCCACACAAACATGCTGTCGAAGGGGCTGCCGGGCGCGGCCGCGCCCAGGTTGGCCTGCACGCTGCGCCACAGCGGCCAGCCGTACGACCAGAAGAAGTCGCGCGTCAGCTCCAGGCCGGCCAGCAGCCGCTTGTAGCGCCGCTCCGCGCCCGACTCGGCGCCCTGCCGCGGGTTGGTCACACTCAGCGCGACGTGCCCCGCCCCGCGCGCGCGGTCCCTACAGCGTGTCCCTACAGCGCGTTCCTACAGCGCGTTCAGCGCGCGCAGCGGCTCATGCCGGCGGAGCTGGCCTCCAACCCGGCGCAGGGTGGAGCGGTGCGCCGCCGGGGCCGCAACCAGCAATCCCACTAAACTAACTATGACGCCAGCGGTCGCATCGCCTCGTCTGCGTGCGCATGGCGCGGCGGCAGCCCTGCCTCCCCAACTCCACAAGCTCGCCACTGCGCCCAGCGTCATGATCGCGCCCAACGTGCACAAGGGGTGACAGCGGTATACGCCCGGTCTGCACTATGCCCGCACACCGTCCAGATCGCTTAGCAGCTGCAGGCAAACAGACCAGCACTGTCGGAAACCACCCCAGCGCACCACTGGATCGGGCATGGCGCACCTGCAGGTGCGCCACGTGGGACAGCGTAACAGTCTGCAGCTTGGCGATGCCGTACACCTTCCTCCCTGTTGTACTCACACAGAGCTGAGTCAGGCATGGGTACCAGCCAGCTTTTGCAAGTGGTGGGACGCCAGGCAATCTGGAAGTGCTCTGTAGCTGCGTGTGCAACATGCGAGGTTGCACGCACACTGATATGCACGTACAGCGGATGTCCACAATGCCTGGACACACTGCAGGCAGAGGGGTTGCCGGACAGTCATGCGCGCTGCGCGGTTGCCCGCACCGCACACGCTCCCCTGCAGCCGCTTCTTGGTCACGAGCAGCAGATAGCAGCCCTCCAGCAGCGCAAAGCACCCGACAACGGCGTCCGCCTGCGCGCGCCGCGCGACATGGGTCCGTGCGTCGCCGTGACGGCGGCGCTGATACGGCAGCGCGCGCGCCGGCGGCGCCGCGACACCGCCCCCACTCGCACCTGTGCCACGAACGTGAGGCCGCCGTGCGGCAGGTTGCCGTCGTGCACGCTGCTCAGTAGGGCGGCGACCTCGCGCTCCGAGTACACGACAGGGTCCTCCAGCACGTCCAGCTCGCGCGCGTTGCTCGCGTCGCGCGCGAACTTGAGAACGCGCCACTGCGCGCGGTCCTTGGTGCGGCCGAGCAGGAAGAATCGCGTCTTCGTGCTGTACAGCACAAATTTGACCAGCGGCGGCGGCTCCTCTGGGCAGCACATTGCGGCCCTCCAGGCGGGCCCCTGCAGGCCGCCTCGGTTATTCCGGCCGCTGCATCAGCAGCGGCTTCTCCAAGACGCAGGAAAGGGCCGTGGTTACATCTAGGGTACCCATCGTACACAGCACCGCTGCCAGGCTGGGACCAAGCTCAGGCGGACTGTCAGCACCCGCGCAGCCTGTGGCACTTGTGGAGCATATCTGGCAGCGGTTGGGAAGGGCCTATGGCTGGCCCTGGTGACCTGCAGGGGGCCCTGTCTGCCGCTCGCTTTGAGGCCGTAGCATCTGTGCTCGATGCGCAGGAGCTGCAGGTGCGGTCACGAGGAAGACTCGTGCGCCCGAGTTTGGCAGGGGTTGAGCTGAGAAGAGCGATTGATCTGCCTACCTATGCTGAATTAACTGCGCATCACTACAATATGAACCTGATAAGCGTCCTCCCAATATTTCTACTGCTTGAACGCGACTCACTGGCGCGACAGGCACTGGATGATGACGTATACCAGAACTGGCCGGCCGCCGCGCACATCCTTGGGCATCTGTACAACTACGACCTGTGCGCACTCGGCATCCTTCTGTCGTATGCCACTGCAGAGCGCCGAGGCTGACAAGCGCCAGCGCAGGCCGGATGCGCGCTTTGTATGGAAGCGGCTCCCTGACGCCCTGAAGCAGGTGGGGGCGTGCAACCGTGTTATCAAGGCAGCACGAGGCAAACCCAAGTTCAGTTCGGTCGAGTCTGGGCGTACGTGTAGTCGTCCAAGCTGAGCAACGAAGCGCACGCAACGCACACAAGCTGGCCTGCGCGCTGCAGGAGCGCGCGGTGACCGTGGCGTTCCAGGTCCTGCAGGCTATGTGGAACAAGGACTACCAGGTAGTCTACCCCCCGAGCCTCCTCTCTGCTGGCTGCCTCCCGGGCAGGTCTGTGCAACCTGGTGGAGTGCGTGAGACCAGGGCGGCGCAGGGACGGGCAGTGGCACAGGGCGCGATCACCCGGACGTGGCGTGCAGGGCATGTGGCAGGCGCTCAACGGGCATGAGTGGAGCGGGGACCTCGCCCCGCTGGCGGCCGCGCTGGCGCAAAAGGCGGGCTACCCGGCCCGGCTTGCGCCCTGCTGCACGTGCACCGCGCATGCGTTGTGCGGACTCGCAACGCAGCGCTGGCGCTCAGAGCGGGCGCATGGAGCGCCGCACCGAGCAGGCCTATGCTGCGGCGTCGCTCGGCGGGCACGCTCGCGCGCGGGACGCTCGCCCGGCCCCTCGCGCGCGCTCGAGCACAGCCCAGTGCAGGGCGGCCGCGCAGGTACGCGCGCACAACGCGGAGCTGATATCGCGCGCCTACACCAGCATTGCGCCCGCCAAGGCCGCCGCGCTGATGGGCCTGCGGGAGGCGGAGGCCGCCGAGCGTGCGCCCACGCGCCCCACCGCCTCATCAAAAGCAGCGGTGACGCTGCTGCGCAGGGTGTCCAGTGCACGCGTCTGGGCACGTCGCCGCGCCCGGCAGCCTGGCAGGCATCTTGGTTGAGGGGCCGTGCGCACCCCCGTTGTACTGGGGCCGAGCAGGCGCTTGCTTGTTGCCTGCATGGAGCCGGCTTGCTATGCGAAGAACAGTGCCGACGGCGGCGCACGGCGTGGGCAGTCGCGGAGCGCGACGGTTGGGGCAGGCGAGACGCGGCCACCGGGCTCATCACGGTGTGCGGCCGAGTCCCCCTGCTCGTCCCGCCAGTGAATGAGCTGGCAGCATGCCAGGTTCATGTAGTTTCCAGCATGCGGTTTCCAGCATGCGGGAAGCAGATGTGGAAAGCAAGCCTAGCTAAGGGAATGGCTGGGCATGCACCCACTTGGTCTGCCAATGCCGTGCGAACCTTCCGTGCAGCCGGCGCGCTCGCGCAACGCCGCCCGCCTTGACGCCGGGCGCGCGCGCGCGGCAGGTGTCGCGCCCGCCGCGCGGCGGCGACGAGCGCGTCAGCGCCGAGCACCTGGCGCGGCTGACGCAGTACGTCACGCACCTGGAGGCCAGCTAGCGCTGGGGTAGGGCCTGCCAGTCAGCAGGGGCACGCGCGCGACCGCCCGCCAGAGGCGCGGGTGAGCGGCAGGCGCGGGCGCTGCGGCGCATGGCGTGACAGCCTGCGGGCGGCGCCAGCGAGGCTGACGGCAGTGCCGCGGAGTGCTGTGCCATGCGCGCATCATGCTTTTAGGGATCCAGCCTCGCAGCATGAGGCTGCCCTGCAGGCTACCAAATTGCACCGCTGGCATGCCTGCCTGGTGGCAGCCAGTGGCTGGTGCTCCATGCAGAACGGCAGCCTTATCCTCCTTAATGCATGCGCATCGCGTACACTCTTGTCATTAGGGTGTACTGGCAGGCATGCTGGATGTAGACTTTGTGAAACATATATGTGGATAGTAGGTGCTGTGTCTGAATTCCAGAGTCTAGCAATGCAGAAGTAAGCACTTTTAGACTTCTCAGGCATGGTACTGACTGTCCTGCGCTTGTTATTATGCATATGATGCGGTTCCTGCTGCGATGGGATGACCCAGCTCACCCTCTGAAAGGCACTGACTGATAAGATAGCATGACGCGCGTGAGGGTGCTGGTGCACACTGCCAGGCAGGCAAACACCTGACACGCAGCGCCATAAGGCAGCACGCCGCTGCCCAGTCACAGCGACGGCCACACAGCACTGTTCCGCCCGTAAGACATGGCGCAGGTCATGCAGGCGCTTCGCCGTCCGGCTGCGCCCGCCACTGCGCGGCCAGCGCCGCCACTCGCCCGACGATCACGACACAGGGCGAGAGCGCGCCCGCGCCCGCCGTCGCCGCCAGCACCCCGCCCAGCGCGGAGTGCCACACGCGCTGCTGCGGCGTGCCCGCTGCGCGGACCACGGCCACCTGCGCGCACATGGGTGCGGGATGGTATGTGAAAGTAAGTATGTGAGACGCACTTGTTCAGCAGCAGCCACACTTTTGGTGTCAAAGTTGGGCAGTAGGCACGGCCTTGGTGCATGTGTGTGGGAGAAAAGGAATGTGAATGGCTTTGGTGTGCAAGAGTGTAAGCTAGCCGCCCTATACGGGCCGCGGCCTGAACAACCAAACAGCAAGGTATGCTGTGGAAGTATGTCGGCCCAGGCCGCCCGAGCCTGCAACACCCAGTATGGGTACGGGCGGCGACCATTCAGCGGGGGCAGGCGCACCGGAGTTTCGGACGGCAGCGCAGCCGCCAGCAGCCGCGCGACGACGTCCCCCAGGGTGCTGCCTGCCCTGCGCGCCATACGCAAGGCTGCTCGTCGCGCGCCGGCACACCAGCCCCGGGCGACGAGCAGGCCCACCATATGCCATGCAACAACGCCCTGGCCGCACTTTGACCGGACCACGCGTGATTGCCATGCGGCCAATCACCGGACCAGGAGCGCTTTCACCTTCACCGCAGGCGCAAGGGCAGGGTGTGCCTACCCTACCCTCATCCAGCTCAAGCGCAGGCGCACATGAGCAGCACGAGCGTGTCGGCGCCGCGCGCCATGCTCGGCCAGTCGAGCAGCGCGGGGTCGTGCGCGCTGGCAACCACAAAGCTACGGCCCACTGCTGCGTCGGTCAGCGGGAACCCTGCGCCGCGCCCCGCCAGGGCTTAGGGCAGAGCGTACGTGACGTGCAGCGGCGGACGCGTTCTGCTGTGGCTCAGTGCAGTGCTCGCTGCAAATGCACACGGCGCAGGGGCTACAAGCCCGTACGTCATGCACTTTTCCTTCGCCCGCCAGCAGCGGGCAGGGAGCAGCAAGATGCCTGCATGCATGCGCTGCCTTTCCGCAGGGGCGGCACAACAGCACGCCCCCAACACGCTCACGTGACTGGGTTGCCTGCCGCCAGCGGCGCGGCGAGCGCAGACGACACGCCCGGCACGAGCTCCGTCGGCACGCCCGCCGCCGCGAGCGCCGCCAGCTCGCCGCTCGCGCGGCCGAACACCGAGGGGCAGCCGCCCTTGAGCCGCACAACGCGCCGGCCCGCGCGGCAGCGCGCCACCAGCAGCGCGTTAATGTCGGCCTGCCGCGCCGATGGCCGCCCGCCGCGCTTGCCCACGTAGCACAGTTCGGCGGCCGCGGGCGCGTGCGCGCTCACGGCCGCCTGCGCGCTCGCGCGGCCCAGCGTCAGCTGCGGCGTCCTGTCCACGACCGCGTGCGCTTGCAAGTCCTTGTCCTGCAAGGCAGGCACAGGAGGGCGCCTTGCACCCCTGGAAGCGCACAGCCGCGGGGGGCACGCCTCAGTGCCCAAGTCGTCGTAGACGACAACCTCTGCCTCCGCCAGCAGCCGCGCCGCCTTCATCTGTACACAGCACAAGCCGTCAGCTCAGGCTGCTACCTGGACAGGCGTCGCTGCAGGCCGCGCACGGCTCAGGGCCCACCGTCAGAAGCTCCGGGTCGCCCGGCCCCGAGCCCACGATGTGACACCTGCCGCGCGGGGCGGCGCTGGCATCGGTGGCCACGGCGCGCGGTGGTGCGCCCCGGTGGGCGCGGATCCCTGATGCCCTGGGACCCAGCGAGCAAGCTTCGCTGTGGATTAGCCTGCCAGACATGTTCAATGGGCGGAACAGCCGTGCCACACACAGAAGCACTGACTGTGGCCCACTTGCCAAAAAAAGTGGTAGCACAAGGGCTTTGCTTGCTTGAAAAAGGTCCAGCAGAAAGTTTTGGCTTTCTGCTTGCAAACGCGTGAAACCTCTGCGTCTTGCTGCCCTGGGTCCGTGTGTGCAAGCGCAGCCTCAGTGCCTGATGCTGACAGCGCCTGTCCTGGCGCGCACCTGGCCGGTCGGAAGTTAACATCCGCGCGCCTGCATCCTTGCGCATCAGCGGCTGCGGAGGTCGGCATGTATGTGGGCAGCTCGCCCTGCGATGTATTCCACATACACCGAAGGAATTGACGCCGGGCCATGAAGTACCTGGAGACTCCCTGCCTGGCACGGTGGGACCTGCGCCGCGTGCCCACCTGCGCGCTGAGCGCTGCTCCCTCCGCAGCTGCGTGCCCTGCCGGCGAACGCGCTCGCTGCTCATGCAAGCGTCTGACATGGCCCGCCCCCTCCCCCCGCGCAGTATCAACGCTTTTCTTGACAATGTGGACGTCGGAGACTACCTCGTGCACGGAGACCTGGAGGCATATTCTTGTGAGGCTACAACCCCCCTCCCCGCGCACTGGATTAGCTCGCCGCTACATGCGCCGCGAGGTCCTGCGCTGTGCTGCGCCTGTGGAGAGCTTGATAGTGGCAGGGTTCACCCGACTGACATGCCGGGCGTCCGGACAGCACCAGGTCGACTGCCCGAATAGCTCGCTCAGCACTGCTTTAGGCTCAGCGGTGCATGCAGCCACCCCCTTCCTGCCTGCATGCCACCAGCACAGACCACAAGTTTCCTTATTGACTCAGGGGACAACGCTGAGGTGCTGCTCCTGTGGCTCTACATGTTGCGCCTTTTTTCCGGTGGTGCAGTTACACACTGTGGGCGCTGGGTCTTAGGACTACGTGGCATAGAGAGAGAGAGAGAGTACACTACTGTTCAAGGTCTTCGTCGCTGTGCAGTGGGGCAGGTGGTCAGGGAGGCGGTGAGCGAGGCTGGGCTCGAGGGGCGCTGCACGGTGGGGGTTACAGCACGCGGCGCGGGCGCGCGCCGGCGCCAGGGGCGCCCGCACCGCTGCGGGGCGGGCGAGCGCCAAGAGGGGGCGCGGCCTGGCCTGTGAACGGCGGCGCGGCCTGACGCGCGCGGCCGGGGCTGCAGGCAAGCTGGCCGGCTTTGACAAGAAGCTATCGCGGAGCCTGGACCAGGACGTGCAGCTGGGCAGCTCGCCGCTGGAGCTGTCCAAGTCTCCGGTGGGGCCGCTGGCGGAGTCCGCCAGGTGCGCCGCGCGCGCGTGCCCCTCTTGGCTAACCCCCACCCTCTTGGGCTCGCCGGGTGCATGCATGCCGCGCTGCGGCGGCGCCTGAGCCCGTCTGCATGCCTGCGAGCCGTCCCGGTGGGGTGGTCGCCGGCGGCGCCTGCCAGGGCCCCGGCGCGTCTGGCCGCCTCTCTGGATGCAAGCTCGGTCATGCAGAGGGCGTGGTCAGGGCTGCGCCATGCCGCGTTGCTGCCGAGCCTGCGCTCCAGGCCGCTCGACCCCCCTTTTTCTGCTTCGTGCCGCCCAGGCACTTTCAGCCATGCGTGACCTGCAGTGTCCGCATGCCCCACCGAAGCCCTCTCGCACGACCCCAGGGATGCGAGCTTTCAACGAGCCGGCAGACCGCGCTCGTGACGCATGCGCAACAGGCCCGCCTGCGAGCCCTGCCGGGGCGTGGCCGGCCACACCCCGCAGCTAGTGAGTGCCGCACCCGGGAGCCCGCGCTGACGTCCACGGCGCTGCGCGGCGGCGCAGCCGCAAGACGCTCATCTACCTCATCCTGACGCTCAACCACTGCTACCCGGACTACGACTTCAGCCTGCTGCGCGCGCACCACTTCCGGAAGGAGCCCGGCGTCAGCGCGGTGGAGCAGGCGGTGGACGCGCACCTGCTGGAGGCGTCGCGGGCGCGGCCCTGACCCTAACATCCATCCCATCGGCTGCTGGGGTTGCTGCAGCACGGCGCGACACAGCCTGCCCGGGCAGAGGGCTGCTATGAGGTTGGCAACTGGGGTCTGTGTTGCCACGCCCGCGTGCATACGCTGCCTGAGCGCTGGCCGCCCTTAAAGGACGCGCGACCCAGGCTAGTGAGCTGCCTAGAAAGAGGGCGCGGGGCGCGCTTCAGCTGCCAAAGAGCGCCTCCACACGGTCACTGTGGCAGCTCGTGACCGCTCTGTGATGCTCTTGGATGCGCGGCCACGGCGCTTGGACGCCGTGCACACCGCAGTCCGCCTCGCGATGCCGGTCGGCGGGCGCTCGCAATGCGCGGCTGGCATATGACCTATATCCTACCCCACATACCCTACCCTACCCTATGCGGCTGGCATGCGGCGTCACCGCGCCGCCCGCGCGCAGGTGTGGGAGGCGACGCCCGGGTGCGGCGGCTCGCCCTTCCTGGACACGCTGTGGACGGGCGTGGACGAGGCCATCGAGCTGCCCGACTGCGACGTGTACTCCTACAAGTCGGACGGCGAGGCGGACCCCTTTGGCGCGCGGCCCCGGCCGCCCCCGCCCGCGCGCGCTCTGGAGCAGGTCGCTGCGCCTCTGGCACCTGTGCGCGCGCTCGAAAGCATGATCGTCCAGTGTGAACGGTGGGGCGTTGCTCCAGGCTCAGCGGGCCGGTCGTGCCCCGTATGCATCAGCAAGCAAGCCTGCCCGGCGTGGGCGGGCTGCGAGGGTGGGGCGGCGCTCGTCGGGGCCGCGGCGCGCGCGTGCGCGGTCCTGGAGAGGCAGCGTCTGGCGCTCGAGCGCTGCTGTTAGGGGAAAAGAAATCTTTCACATTGCTGAAGGCAGGATGCGCCTCAGCCCCCGGCAGGGGCGCGTGGGGGCGCGCAGGCGAGAGGGCAGTGTCTGGCGCTCGAGCGACGCCATTGGAACCCCCCCTCCAAATGACTCTTTGTGCCGTACGACCCTAGCCCTGACCGGCCGGGGCGCGCGGGGCCGCAGGCGAGAAGGGCAGCGTGTGGTCGTTCAACTTCTTCTTCTACAACCGCAAGCTGCGCCGCATCCTGTACTTTGCCTGCCGCGGCATCGCCAAGACGGCCGCCGCTGACAGCAGCGCCGGCGAGGCCGCGGCCACGCCCGGCGCGACCGGCGACGCCGACGCCGACTCGCCGGGCGAAGACGTGGAGGAGCTCGACTCGGCGCGCTACGGCATGGCGGGCAGCATGGACGTGTGAGCCCGCGTGTGGGCACCATGGGCGTGTGGGCACCAAGGCCGTGTGAGCTCGGCCGCGCGGGCCCCGCGGAGCGCCCAGGGCCCCTGCCTGTGGCCATCATCATGCGATCCGCGCCGCCATGCCCCAGTCTGTGGCGCCAGGACGGCGTGCAACCTGTTGGGCTGGACATGTAGCTCTGGGCGGTGCTCAGAGCGGCGTGAGCGGGGTGCCACGCAGCGGCTCTGCTGTGCTCCGTGGGCATGGAGCCAAGTCTAGCAGTGCAAGGGCGCATACCCAGGTGTCCAGAACGGCAGGCGAGAGCGGTTGCCAACCGCGGGTGTGCTCGTGTTTGCTTGCACACTGGCAGCTGTGCGCTTGGAAACATGTCTATTACTTTCTGCGGTCCGCCCTTCTGTGTAAGACTCGCAGGGTGCGAGCGGGTGTGGCTGCGGTCAACGGTGTGCTTGCACAGCAGTTTCTACTATCAAGGTACTTGTACTGTGTACACAGTTGCCTGTTCCTGAGTTGTGTGCCTGCAAGCCCATCAGCCCCCGCATTTGTTGAATTAATTTTGTACGGCAGGCCTGTAACAACATGCAACGCGCAGAAGTGGTGTCGGGAGCCATGTCCATGCCTGACGTCCTGGAGTGGGGCAGGAGCAGAGCTGTGCAAGCAGGTGCAGGAGCAAACGCATGGAAGCGATCTGCATTGCTTCTGGGTGCAATCATGCATGGAGCAGCGCATCCTCATCGCCTGCCCGGCCGTGCGGCGCCCGTCCGGCTTCCTCAAAGCCTGCAGCCCGGACGTTTTTGGAATTGTCAGGGCAGGGCAGGTGCAGAGCCTTGATGCTGGGGCGAAGCCTTCATGCTCAGCAGGCATGCATGATCCTTATGCCCTTGAACCCAGCAGGCAGCTTTAAGCAAAAAAGTGTGTAAGGGTGCGTTGCACAGGGGAGCCAGCAGGTTGCTGCCTTGTAGAGAGGAGCAATCAGGCAACGGGGTGCTCACCGTTCAGCCTGAAGTATGCGTAGGCCGGGAAGCTCCAGCCGAGTGTGTTGAAGATGAGGACAAACAGGGGCGTCAGAGCGCCGAGCCCCACTCCGCCGACACCTGCACGCGGTGAAGGAGAGTGGCCGGCTGAGCGGCCTCCCTGCACAGACTCGGTCACGCCGCTGCGCTGCGGCCTACGACATGACCTCCAGCATAACGCGTACCACACGCCTCACAGCTGTTTGTGCCTTAAGACAGGCCGTCTCACAGCATGCGCGCAGGCCAGGTAGGCCTGCATGCCATACCCTGCCCGTGTGCCCTGCATGCCAGTTGACTGCCACCCAGGCTCCTCATGCATGCCCTGCTCATCAGAGAGCCCAATGCAAATCATCACCCTCTGCGCATCCTGCCCTAGACACACTCATAGGCACGCGCAGGTAAGGGGGATGCATAATTTGCTGCCATATGGTGCTGGGCTCACCATAAGGCGTGGTGAGCGGGAAGACGAGGAAGAGCTGCACGAGCGCCGGTCCGCACCCTTGCCGCCATGCATGCGCGCACTAAGCAGCTGCACAAGGCTTGAAAAGTGTGAGAGCAGGGCAGCAGTGGGCGCGCACCATAGATCACTGCCCGCAGCCACGGGCGCGGCAGCACTTTGCGGAGAGGAGCAAGGAAGAGCAGGCCCCACAGCCCGCCCCAGAACACCTTTTGGTACAGGTCAGCCTGCGCCCAAGGAGTGTGGTGAATGAAAGCAGGCGGACAGGCACAACACATCTCTGTTTCAAAATGACGAGCCGCTGACCTTGACGAGAGGCGGCGCGATGGAGACTCCCAGCGCAGTCGTAATGTGCAATGCGCCAAACAGTGGCGCAATAAGACCATTCGCTACGCCTCCCACTGCGCCAGCTGACCGCAGGACACGAACATTAGCGCATGCGAATTAAAGAAAATGATGCAGCTAAGCAAGACACTTTGCTGTAACCAAGCAAGCACCGTGAGAGCACCTGCAAATGCTGCAGAGAGGACTTGGATGTGGAGCTGGATGAGGTCATGGTCGCGCGCCATGCATCAGTGTCAGTGCAGGAGTGCCCAAGCGCGGCGGCTTGTCACGATGGGTTATCAGGTTCCTCCGCTGTTGCCAATGCTACCCGGCTCACCGAATGAATGAATGAATGAAGAGCATCACCGGGGGCCCTAACCCGATGGCCCCCTCAGCAATCAGGACAATCAGGACAATCAGGGGCACAAGACCCTGATGACGCCCCAGCTCTGGACGTGAAATAGCGCCACTTGTGCTACACACAAAGCCGTAGCCTGGTCACCGTGCTGGAGCCTGTACTGTACGCAAACATTGTACGCAGACACCTCTGGGGTACGGGCGGGGGCGGGCACGGCCTGCAGGCGTGCAGCGTGCCTGGTATGCCCTTTAGAAGTTGTGCTGCTGCACCCACTCTCCGCTTGCCCTGTGGCAAACTGACGCGTTGCATCTTGTTTGTTTTTTGCAGGGCGGCCGGAACATGAGTCGCCTGCTGCGCGCTATTGCCTGCGCCGCCGAGCGCTCATGGGGCGCCGGTCAGCCAGCGACTGCCGACATGTGGCGGCGGGCAGGGAGCAGCCTGCAGAGGCCTCACACATGCAGCTTAGTTGGCGTTGATGTAGGACAGAGCGCGCAGCCCCACAGCGCGCCACTCCAGGGCCTGCAGCGCAGCGCGCCGCCGCTCCCAGCGCCAGCCGGCGAGGCACAGCCGGCCGCGCGGGGCTGCCCCTTCCGCGGGGGCCCGACGCGCCTCCTCCTCATCCAGGCGCGGCCGGCCTCAGGTGCGGCGGGCGGCCCCGGCGGCGGCGGCGGGGGCGGGCTGGACGAGGCGGAGGTGGCGGCCGCCGCGGAGCAGCTAACGCTGGAGGCGCTGCACCTGCTGGGCGCCGGGCGCGCCGAGCACGCCGAGTACCTGCTGGCCGATGGCGCGCGCGCGCAGCCCTGTCGCCTGTTAGCTCTGTCGCCTGTTAGCCTCGCCCCGTGCTGGGCCACGCGTCGTGGCCCAGTGTCGCAGCTGCAGCTTAGAGTGTGCATGCACGCGCAGCGCGTGGCCCTGGCTCCCCTGTCGTTTTGCCGCAGCCAGCTAGCCGCGCCCCGTGCCGGGCCGCGCGCCCTGCCCCTGCGCCGCAGCTGCGGCATAGGGCCTTTCAGGAATGCGTTGCCCTGGCTCCATTGTCGTCTTGCCGCAGCCGCATGTCAGCACCGTGCGCATTGCATGCTGTGTGTGCTGAAGTGCGGGCGTGATGCAGTCTGCTTCAGGCGAGTGCTGCGTGTTCGTGGGTGCCCGGTTCATTAAACATATTTGGGGCCCGTGTAGTAGAGGGGCTTGCCCCAGCTGTGCGCGCAGCGCAGTGAGGCGGCGTGCTGTGCATGCAGGCGTGGCCAAGCTGGAGGCCGCGGCGTGCGGCGGCGGCGCCCTGACTGACCTCCCGGGCTTGGCCGCCGGCGCGCTTGCAGCGGCAATGGACCAGCTGGCTTTGGTGAGCCTAGAGCCAACCCGCCTGGCAGTCCCGCCCGCCCGGCGGCTGTCAATGATGCGCATGGCACGCAGATGATGTGTGCAAGCGCGCTTGCACAGCTCAGGACGCCAGAGCACCATTACGCCGCAGTTGCAGGCTTATACAACCGTCACTCAGGCCGCTCAACAGATTGAAAACGCATCGCAACAGCGCATCCCTGTACGCACGTCCCTCAGCCTGCGGTGCGTTGCCAGTCGTAGCCCCGTGCGCATCGGCGCCATGCGCCCGAGGCGCGTCTGCTGTGCATTGGTGTCATGCGCCCGAGGCGCGTCTGCTGCGCACGCAGGTCCTGTACCTGCGGGGCCGCCTGCCGCAGGCGGAGGCCGCCGCGCGGCGCTGCCTCGCGCTGCTGCAGCAGGCCGCGGTTGGCCCCCACGGCAGCGACGCCGCGCGGGGCGGCGCCGCGGTCGCTGCCAGGCTGCGCCTTGGCGCGATCCTCATGGGTGGGCGCCAGGGCACATGGCTGCCGCCCCATGAATCAGAGCCCCAGGCGATAGCCAGCGCGTGGCAGTTTACCTGCAGGCCTCTGGCATGCACACATGCGGGGTGATGGCCTTCGGCCTGGTTGCACCTGGGACACGTGCTGTAGCAGTGACCCATGCTGTCAGCACGTGCAGAAAGCTCACTGTACGAATACCTGCGTTGATGTTTGGGCTATCATAGGGTGCACTTGTCAGGCTCGCGCACGAATGTGCGCCCTCCTGCGCCCGCTGGCGAGCGCCCTGCGCGCCTGCCCCGCCAGGCCAGGGCCGCGTGGCGGAGGCCGCGCCGCTGCTGGCGGGCGCCGCGCGCGCGCTGCAGGCCGCGCTCGGCGCGGCCGGCGCCGCGCCCGCGGGCGAGGCGCGCTTCTACGAGGCGCTGGCCGTGGCCGGCTACGGCGCGCGCGGCGGCGCCGACGCTGACGCGGCCGAGGCTGCCATGGCCGAGGCGCGCGGCCCGGGCGCGCGCGGCAGCTTGGCAGCCAAGGGCCAGCACAGAGTCGCGGTACATGAAGTATGAGCGCGGTGTGACGGGTATACTCCAGCATTGAAGGGGTAATCATGCCCGCGGCGCGCAGGGCCTGCACGCCATGCGCTCCAACCCTGCGCTGGGCCCCGCGCTGGCGGATGCGGCGATGCGCGCGCACCAGGCGGCGCTGGAGGCGGCCGCGGGCGCTGGCGAGGCCAGCTACGACCGCGCCGAGGCGCTATTCCGCCAGGCGCGCCTGCAGGCCTGCCGGCGCCAGGCGGAAGCTACCCTACCCTAAACCCATCCGAACAAATGCGCCCCGCGCTGCCCCTTGCCTCCGTCTCCCAGGGCATGCGTGCGAGTATGCCGTGCTGGTCGCACGGGCGGGCGCCCATGGCCGGCTCCACACCAGTTGTCCGGTCCTCCGTTGGATAGCACTCGCACATGCGGCAAAGGCGCCCCGCGGACGCTGACTCGCGCTGCGGCCAGGCGGTGCGCCTGCACGAGGGCCGGCGCGCGCGGGGCGCTGCGAGCACGGCGCGGCTGCAGCTCGCCACGCTGCTGTTTGTGCGCGGTGCCGCCGACGAGGCCGCTGCGTTATGTCGCGCGGCGCTGGCTGTCGCGCGCACCTCGGCGCTGGCGGGCGGCGATCGGCAGCAGGCGCGCGCGCCCAAGGGCCCCCACGCTTTGGCGCGCCAGCGCGTGCGTACTCATGGCTCTGGCAGAAAGCCTTCCAGCCGGGCTCCGGCCAGCATGCTTGCATGCGCCCGGGCGGGCCGGCGCAGGCCGCGCCGGCGCGCGCTCTGGGCGGCCGCCAATGCAGGCCGACCGCGGACGGCACGCCAGCCGCGCGCCCCGCCATGCGTCCCCGCTGTGGGCGCTCGGCAGCATTGTCACTTCATGCGCCGACGCATCGTCGCGTGAGGGCCATGCGATGGGCTCCTGTCCACGAGCCAGCATTGTCTGCGCGATTGGGGCGCATGCGTCAGGCATGGCGTCCCGACACCACCGCCCGCATGGCGCGCGCGCGCAGGTCGCGCTCTGCGAGCACCGGCTGGGAACCATCGCGGCGGCGGCTGCGGTCGTCCCGGGCGAGCAGCTCGGCGGCGCGGCGGTGGCGGCGGCGCTCGCAGAGGCGGGCGGCGCGGGCGGCGACGGCGGCGGGGCCGACGCTGGGGCCGGCGCGGCGGCGGCGAGACCGCCCTGCAGCGCGCCTGGGAGTACTGGAAGCGCACGCTGGGGCCAGACAGCGCGCTCACGGCCGAGGCGCGCTGGCCGGCATCGCTCATGCTTAGGACGGCCTGAGCCCCTTGTAGCTGCCTCAGCATTTGCGCCAAGGCCTGCCGGGCGCCGCCCGCCGGGCGGGCCTGCCGGCTGTGCGTGCCAGGTGGCAGGAGCGGCCGTGCCCGCAGCCCTCGCTGTCCGCGTCTGGGAGACAGGCGGGCTCCTGACTGGCCCGCCGCAGGGCGCTGAACGCGGGGCGCGCGCGTGCGGCCGCAGGCGCAGGTGTACTGCGCGCTGCTGCGCCTGCGGCGCCTGGCGCAGGAGGCCGCCAGCGCCAACCCGTTCACGCGCGCCCTGGTGCCCAAGCAGGCCGCCGCCGCGCGCCGCGACCTGGCGGCCGGCCTGGTCGCGATGCGCGGGTACGGCGACGGGCACGCGCTGACGAGCACGGCAGCGCGCGTGGCCGCCCTGAGCGGCCTCGTCGCCGATGCTCGGTAGGGCTAGGCTTAGGTTAGGTTTAGAGTAGGGTCATGGTGCCCAAGCAGTGCGCCGCCGCGCGCCGGGACCTGGCGACTGGCCTGGTCGCGATGCGCACGTACGGAGATGGGCACGCCCTAACGAGCACGGCAGCGCGCGTGGCCGCCTTGAGTGGGCCTCGGCGCCGATGCTGGGCGGTGACTTGCGGCAATATGGCGGCGCGGCACGTTATTCTTTTTCATGAAGCGAGTGTTACGTGCATCGGGGGGTTGCTGACCAGCAGCCATGGTGAACACTATCTGTGAGGTCTGCATTGTGCACTGCATTGTACACACCTTCGCAGCCCTAGCTAGGCTGGTGAGCAATGTATGATGAACATGCCGATATTGCTACACGACCACACCAGCAAGGACGGGTCTTACCTGCGCTCAGTGCAGCGTTACCATCACAAACAGCTACTGACGTGTACACAGGAAGGGAAAATGCGGCCCGCATTCAGCAGGCACAAGAAGACGCAGTCAAGCGCGGTAAGAATGCGTGAAGCGCAGAGACATGTCAGCAGCAGAGTCTGCTTACAAAGAATGTCAAACCTGCTGTTACAGCCTGCGCCAGCGCCCCAGCATCTCCCGGCCTTTCCTGCCGGGGTGGCTCTGCTCCTCCGGCACCACCGTGACGCTCAGCTCCTCAAAGCCTGCCAGCGCACGGCGCACGGGGCTGAACTACGCCGTCTCACACCCTGCAGGCTTCTGCACGGCAGTGCGCTGTGCTAAGATTCTGAAATTGACAATACCGTACGCGGCCAGCAGCACGTCTATATGCTGGCAGCAGCGCGGCGGGGCAGCAGGGCAGCGACAGCGTCAGCGGCTTGACAGGCAGGCAGACCCCACCGCAGGCACCGCGTGCACCAGGCGGGACACCCGCTCACCGCTGGGTAGCAGCAGCTCGGAGTACAGCTCCCGCGTCAGCGGCCAGGGCGGGCCCTGCTCGGGGCCGCCGCCGCCGCCGCCGCCCGGCCCGCCCGCCGCGCCCGCCGCGACGGCGCCCCCGCCGGGTGCGCCGTCGCGCTCCTGCCCAGGCGCGGCGCCGGCGGCAGGTTCGGCGCCGGCGGCCGCATCGGCGCCGCCGCCCGCCGCGAGCGCGGGCGCCCCGGGCGCGGCCGGCAGCGGGAACATGAGCGTGACGAGCTCGCCGCCCGGCTTCAGCAGCCGCGCCCAGGCGGCGGCCCAGGCCGGCCGCATGCTCGGGTGCAGCGCGCACAGGAACCTGGGGCCCGCGCGCGGGCGGCCGGTCAGGCCCGGGGACACGCGCAAGCGGCGCCGGCGCGCGCTGGCGCCGCGGCAAGTGTCTTTGGCGGCAACACAGGAGCGCTGGGCACGCGAGGAGGGCCTGTGCAGGGCCCGCACGTGTAGTCGTAGCCCCCGTCAAAGGGGCCGTCTGCGTCGGTGAACGTCATGAAGTCGCCTGGCGCAGAGCGCCGCCGTCTGAAAGACGGCGTGCAGTGAGTGCGCGTGCAAGCGGGAAACTGCAGGGAACGCACCCTGCACAAAGCGGGCTTTCCCTGGCTGCCCCGGGAGGTTGCCTTCTGCTGTGAACCGCTCGGCGACTTTGACCTGTGTCAAAAGGTCAGTGCCTGGTGCGCCAACAAGGTAACAGTGGGGCACCACCAGTGCAAGCGGACACGCACCGCGGCCTGCGAGAGCTCCAGTCCTGTGGCGTCGGCGCCACGGGAAGCAAGCAGCGCCACATCGTATCCTCGCTGCTTTCCCCCAAGCGACACGCTGAGACTTGCACGACTCAAGCTATACAGACTGGTGTGCAGACTGTACTTGTAGCCTTGGCCGCACCCCGCAGCCTGGCACGAGCCAGCGAGAGCCCCTCACAGTGAGGCCGCCGTCCAGCAGCGCCACCAGCGCTTCTGACGCCTTCGAGGCGTCAAAGCACTGCGGCGCGCAGGCTCTCCCATGCATCCTGCCGGCGTCCGCTGCTGTGCACCAAGGGCAAGCAGCGTTGCACAGACGCTTACCTGCCCTGCCTCCAGGCCGCTGTCCCATATATCGTGCCAACGTTTGTTGTAGTCTGCATCTGTGACTGCGTCTGTGGCTGAGAAGCGCGGCGGGTCGGCAGGAGCCATCCTGCGTGCTTGTGCGCTGCAGCCCAGCCTGTGCCAGCACCTACTGGGTCTCGAGAGACAGGCTGCAGGCAGAGACGCACGGCATGCGAGCATGCCCTCGCATATGACGACTTACACGCTCACCAGCCTTTACTCATGTGCTTAGGGGTTACCATTCCATGCAGTGCATGGCATGCACCCCTTGTGCACTGCATGCCAATGCCAGGAGCGCACATGTCCAGCACACACAAGCTCTACACGCGCCCATCCATACCATCCAGCAGCCCCTGGAAGATGCCTGCGGGGCACACAAGACCTGCTTGAAGTCTGTGAGCAACGCCCCGGCTCTACTATGACAAACCATGCACAAGCTTTCCCAGGCGCGTGCGCTCGTAGCGCACATACAGGCGCTGCATGGCGCGCATATACAGAGCTGGCGGTTTGGCCAGCAGCTTTTCGGACAGCGCCTCTTTGTCCTCCTTTGCACCAAGCACCTGTTCCTGCGACGGGCAAGGCAGAAAGCGCTGTGGGATGCACGCAACGGGCTTGTTTGAACAGCAAGCCCCACTCGCCCCGCAGTCCAACCCTTCCCGCCCGCCCTTCACCTCTGCGCAGAGACTGTTACAGTGCAGGCAAGGCGGCCGGCGGTGCGCGCCGTCGGTGGCCGGCAGCTGCGCGACCATGCGCTCCCAGGGCGGGGCGCCGACGCCGCTGCCGCGCACGCGGCCGTCCAGGCGCAGGCTCACGTACAGGCCGCGCTCCGTGCCGGCCGCCGCCAGCCCGGCCTGCTCCATGAACCAGGCGCGCCACTCCTCGGGCCGCACGGCCTCCGCGCGCCACCTGCGCGCGCGCGCGGCTGTCGATGCAGCGGGCTGGCCGCCCTCCACGGCAGGCGGACACCCGAGACAGACCCGCCGCCAGGCGCACGGCACGAGCGCAGGCGCCGAGCGGGCCGCGAGCCTGACGTCCGCGTCCGCCGGCTCTGCCGCCGCCTCGGTGTCCACGGCGACGGGCGCGGGCGCGTGCGTTGCGGGCGCCGCGGCCGCGGCGCCCACCGCGGCGTCAAAGACGGGCACCTCGGCGACCAGCACGCCGCGCGCGAGCAGGTCGCCGCGGAACGGCTCCGCCGCCGTCACGGCCGCCCGAACCTGCGCCGGCGTGCCCGCCACCAGCACCTGCGTGCCCCGGACGCAGAGCGCGCTCGCGCTCGCCAGGCCCTACCACACCCTACCAATCCCGAGCCCGCTCTTGCTGTGTGTCAGGGCCAAGCTGCTCAGCACGGCGCCGAAGCCGCATCCGCTGACAGGCGGGCGGCAGGGTGAGCCAAAGGAACAGCCGACTTTTGTACATAACAGGCCGGCAGTGCTATAGGCGTGAGCGGAGGCGACAGCCGAGGCCGTTTCGGCTGGGCCGAAACGGCCTTGCCTGGCAGCAGGCTGCCCTGAACCCAGCATCGTCCTGCCCGCACCCCCACGCCTTGCACGGATCGGACCACAAAGTGTGCACGCCCGCCGCTTGGTGCGTGGGCATCCCCAACACATGGCAAATGACTGAGGCCCCCGGGTGCGCACGACGCGCGCAAAGCTGCGCAGGTCCGCCAGCTTGATGCGCTTGCCGGTGGCCAGGCGGATCGACAGCGCCGCCAGGCCCTCCTCGCGCCCCAGGCGCGCCATCTGCTTCTCGCGCGCCTGGCGCCGCGCGCGCGGCTCAACCGGCGCGCCAGGCAGCGCCGCGCGCCCACACGCGCCATCCTGAGCGCGCCGGGGAGGCCAAGGCGAGCAGCCACGTCCCGCGGTCTCAGGCGCCCAGCGTGCTGCGCAAACCCTCACCCTATCAGCAGCACGTCCCCGCGGCCGCCAGCACCTTGTAGTCGGAGCGGAACAGGACCGCAAAGGTGGCGACGGCGCCCAGGTCGATCGCCAGGCTCTGCGCGACGTCCTGCAGCGGCAGCGCGGACGGCGCGTGGTTCAGCGCGGCCACGACCTGCGTCGTGGCGATCAGCGCGCCGACGCTCGCCGATACCGCAAAGAAGCTGTAGAAGACGAGCCGCAGCGCCCTGCGCGGCGCGCGGCACGGCCTCGTCCGCTTGCCTGCTTGCGCCGGGTTCAGCTGATGAGAGCAGGTAGCAATACACAACCGCACGGGTCCCAGTTACTGCAAGGCTGCATGCTGCAGCCTTACCAGGTCCAGGTGCACCGAGGGCCTCTCACCGGAAAGGTGCCTGCAGCCACGGCGCTTGCTCAGCGTGCTTGCTTGCGCGAGTGTGTGGGCCAAAGCATGCATGCTAGCTAGAGCGAGAGGGGTGCGCACCTCCACTTCGCTGCGGACTTTAATGCTCGCGTCCTCCCCTCTCCTGCTCGCCGAGAGCGCCCAGCGTTCAAACGGACACCGCGGTGCGATTTGGCAAATGCCAACACAAGCCGTCCCCACAGCTGGCTCCTTGCTGACAGCGCTGGCCTACACAGGCACGCAGGCCTGCACTGACACAAGTTTGGCGGGCCGGGCAACGCGCGGGCAGACCTGTCCTGCAGCCGCGGCGGCATGCCGCTGACTGTGAACGGTGCGCATCGACCCGAGCGCCGCGCATGCCCCCTGGCCGGCACCCGCGGCTGCAGCGAGCGCCAGCCGTCCTGCAAACGCAGCGCATCTGCCCGTACAAGCCGCCCCAGGCCTGTACAGCAGCTGGCGCAGCTCCACTGACCTGCCATAATGCGCGGAGAGGGGCACAGGCGCGCGATCAGTCCGCCACGAAGCCAACATGGCAGATGTCATGGCCTGCCCGACCCTGCCAGGCAGGCCATAATATCCTCGCTGTCCGTGCAGCAGGCAGCGGAGGACAGGATGTGATCCACAGAGGCGCGTACTTTGGAGCTGATGGAGGCTCCTGAGAGTGGCAGGAGGCTAGGTGAGCAGCCATCCGGCGTGTGGGGCAACGCGGAGGAGCGGGTTGTTGCAGCTGCCCCACGGCGATGGACCACGGCAGATGATGCTGCCTTCGAGACGGGCCTGCATCTGTTTGGAAAAGACTGGCAGGCTGTGGGCCAGCTGGTGGGGGCATGCAAGGTGCTGCCGCCCACCCTGCGATGCCACTCACCACACGTACTGCAGCAGCCCTGACTGCAACTGGCTTGGGCCCGCCCGTGCAGGAGCAGGACCTGCAGGCTGCCTGGGGCCGCTTCAAGGCGAGCCCGAGCCAGTACACGCGCTGGCTGCAGGCGTCTGGCGAGGCGAGCCAGACCGGGGACTGCGTGATTGGCGATGCCTCGCTGCTGACGGCCCGCATGCCAGGTACCGCACCCAGATACAGGAGCAGGGAGCCGCCTGTAGCAGGACGCCCCGGATTGTCTCGATGGGAGTTCGTTGGATGCAATGAAGGGGCCTTCGTTGCCAGAGCGGCCCTTCCCAGCCACGCGCTCATGGCCGCCTACCCTGAGCCCCCGGTGGCTTGATAGCCACCCGGCTCGTTGTGCTGACGTGCAGGGAGCCAGTGGGCTATGTCATGGGCCCGCACGCCTGCGTGGGGGGCAAGATGGAGCTGCTGCCGAAAAACCCCAGTCTCCAGCTGCAGCCCGGTGCCCGGGGCTGCAGCCAACTTGCTGGTCCCATCAGGCGCTTGCGAGCCGCGCCGGCGTACAGGGACAGGCGGCGCGCAGTGACCGCGCGCGCCACACCTAGCTACATCTTGCCGCGTCGCAGCGGTGCACATCGTGATCCGTGCGTGCCCGCGCCGGGCTCGCCGACCGCCATGGTGACCTCGGCGCCGCTTGTCGCGCGCAGGTGCCATCCAGGCGGGCGCGCGGGGGGAGATGGCGGCACTCGCCGCGCGATACGCAAGCGGCGACTTGGCAAAGCGCCCCTTTGTGCACGCGCTTGCGGCGCTGGCAGGGCGCGATACGATCGTGCGCGCGATTGGCATCTCCGCCATGGTGCGTGCGCGTGGGTCCAGCAGTTGCGGCATATTCCTGCAGCGCTATCAGACGTCTTTCTTGCGCTGTGCCCAGGCTCCAGGCGTCTGGCACCGCTGCTTGCGGCCAGCTGTTCAGAGACCCCGCATGGCGAAGCTCATCCCTGCCCACCCTGGGCTCTCACCATGCAGCACACCGTATCACGTAGTACCATCAGCTGGCGCTCCGCTCCACCCAGGCCAGCCTGACCCCACGTGACTCTGCGATGCAGGACCAGGTTGCACCAGGCACAGGGCAGCGGGCGGCGGCGGTGACGCCGGCACTCGCAGCTGCCCCTTCGCAGCGGCCACTCGCCGACGCGGCGCTCGAGGCGCTGCACTGCGGCGGCAGCGGTGCCGGTGAGCACATCAAGCAGCCGCTCGCTGATGCGGCGCGGGAGGCGCTGCGCTGCGGCGGCCGCGACGCAATGGAGCGTGCGTTCTGGGGCAGCGTCTGGCCGCGCCTGCGCGCCGCCGGCTGGACCGCCGACCTGCGCGCCGGCGGCGCCGGCTTTGCCGCGCCGGGCTGCGCCGACAGGCCGCTGCCGTGCTTCTGGGTGCGCTCCGCGGACTTTCCATGAAGAGGCTGCCCTGGTATTGCCACTTGCTTCATCTGGTTGCTGCCAGAGCACCATCCAAGCAGCCGTGATCAACAGATCAACAGCCCCAAATAGACCTGGCCTGCTGTAAACAGGTGCCAGCACCATCGTGCGGGACAAGCAATAGCAGCATATGCTGACGCCTGCACAGCGCCTGATGAATCACCAGAATGCTGGGACTGTGACAACTGCAATGCGCCCTGGCACCAGGCGGTGCTGCCCTGGTGCGACAATGGGATTCGGTCACACCCTGGTTTGGAAAATGAAAACTGTGAAGGAAGCGGCTGCGCCTGTAACGTCCGTTTACGGTGGTGGCCGGCGCGCAGACGGTGCTGCACTACGTGAGCGCGGACCTGGGCGGCGGCGGCCGCGCAGCGGACAACGCGCCGCCCGCCTCGCTCCGCGCGCCGGGCGCCGACTGCGGCGCCGAGCGCGCCGCCGAGGCGCCACCGCTGCGCGTCAAGGCGCGGCGCGCCGCGGCGGCGCCCGCGCGGCACAGCAGCCCCGCCACGCCGACCGCGGCCGCGCACGTCCGCCTGCGCTGCACGGTGTCCGGCGGCAAGGCGCGCCCCCGCGCCCCGCCGCTGCGCCCGCGCTGTGCGGCCCTGCACAACCGCACCTGGCCCGCAGCGGCGCGCGCTGGGGCAGGGCTCCTGGCGCCGAAGTGGGATGGCACGTCGCTGCGCACGTTCGCCGGCGCTCGCCAAACGCATGCGCGGCCTTGCGCGCGCAGGTGTGCGCCAACTGCGACACAAGCGACACGACGCTCTGGCGCAAGAACCGCGAGCACACGCAGGACCTGTGCAACGCGTGCGGCTGCTACCTGGCGACCAACAAGGTCAACCGCCCGGCGCACCTGTTCCTCAAGGACCGCAACGCGGCCGGCGGCCTCAAGCACCCGCGGCCGCCGGCCGCGGCGCCCGCGCCCGCGCCCGCGGCCGACTACACGTCCGACGAGTCCTCTGACGACGCGTCCGCGGAGCTCGCGCCCGCGGCGCGCGCGGCCCGGTGCGCTCTCACGGCCCCCCTGCGCATGGCGCCCCCGGCGGGTGCAGGGCACTGTGCAGGGGTGCGCATACGGGCATCCCTGCCTGCACTGGCACATCCTGGGGGGCAGCAGCTGCGCATGCTCGTCGCTGGCGCAACAGACCAGACGCGTGCTGTGCTGCATGCGCGTGCCTTGCATGTGTAAAACGGGTGGTACGTCCACTGATGGCTCCTGCGCTTGCGCTGTGCTTGAGTGCTCCCAGGCATGCAGCGAGTGTGCCCTGAGGGTGCTTCTGCAGAGACAGCCTGGGTAGGTGCATCTGCCGAAGCGCGCGCGCGCGCGCGGTGCGTGCAGGCCGCGCAAAAGCTCGGCGGAGAGCGCCGGGGGCGGCCTGGCGCGCGGGCGGGAGCCGCGCAAGCGCCGCCAGCGCGACTGGGGCTACAACACGCTGAGCGACTCTGACGGCGCGGGTGCGCTCAAGCGGCTTGCAGCATGGCGCGCTGTGCGCGGGGAGGGCGCTCGCCGCCTGAGCGGCATGCTGCGCAGTTGCGCTGGAGCCCGAGTGTGGAATTGCCGCAGAAGTGAGCCGAAGTGTTGGGCACTGCGCTGCTGGGCATGAAGGGGCTGCTGGCTGACGGCCGCGCCCCGCAGGCGACGACGAGGAGTGGGCGCCCGACGAGCGGGGCCAGTCGCCCGATGCCGACTGCGAGGCCGCGCGCGAGCGCTTCGTGGCCGTGGCGCTCACGCAGGGCGCGACCGCGGACCCGCTCTTTTGCGAGGCGCGCCGTGCAGCTGCCTCAGCTGCGCTGCCGGCGTGTGCTGGCACGCATGCACCGTGCGCTGTGCGGAAGTGACTACGTCTCCTTGCAGATGCACACATGAAGGGTGCACGCTGATGACAGTGCTCCTTGGTGATGCTGCATCAGCACGGACGGACGGGTCACAGGCGCATGGCACTGCTGGTGTGAGTGCAGTGCTGCTTGCGACATGTTTACCAGTGCTGCAGGAGTGCGCGGCTACATGGCATGCACACCGTCTTATCACACCGTGTTGCCCCGCACTTGCATGCATGGCGCGCTCTGGTCGTGATGCCCAGCCCCGCTTTGCAAATATATAAAAAAAGACATGGCACGATGCCAGTGCAGCAAGCGTGCGCGGGCGCGACTGCAGGCGGTCCACAACCAGGTCGTCGATTTGCTGGCTGAGGCGCTGATTGCAAAGAAGCAGCGCTGCGGCGGGGACGCGCGCGCGAGCCCCACATGTGGCGCGCACGCCGAGCCGCCGCGCGCCGCACCGCCCGCCGCATCCGCGGGTCTGCCGCCGCCAAGCGCATCCGCAGGTCTGCTGCCGCCCGGCACCCCGATGGCCTGTGAGCGCCATGCAGTGTCGGTTTGCATTTTGCATGACTGGCAGTGGCTGTGCAATCTGGGCGGCCGGACGCATGTCCGACGGCCGCGGTGCGCTCCCGTTGCCGAGCTCCAGAGGCTGCTGCATCAGGCATGTCGTGCTGTCGTGCGAGGTGTTCAGCACCTTGCGGGCCTGCCGAGCAGGCTGCCGTGCGGCGTGCCGCTGCATGAAACTCGAAAAGAAGTCGGGCTCCCATGCTGCGCAGGCGAGCTGGGCCGCAGCGCATCAATGCCAGTGCGCAGGTTCATCGTCCGGCTGCCGGCCGCGGCCGCGCCGGCCGCGCCGGCGGCCAAGGGCGGCGCTGACGACGGCGACGCCACGGTGCGCATGCGGCACACCCCGCATGAGCGAGCGTCCTGCTCAGGCGTCTGCTGGGGCCGCTGATCTACTCTGCCAGTGTTGCTGCCCTGGCACAGGCGCTGTTTGCCAGCGTGCCGCTCAGGGCGTCCTGCGCTCACATGGCGCTCAGCTGCTGCCCCCCTAGGCCGCGGCCCCGTGACAGGCCAGTGCCAGCTGGACTGCAGCGTGGCCTGCCGCACGCGATGCTGGCAGGCGCGGCGCTGAGCCGCCCGCGCCGGCGCAGGTGTGCGCGAACTGCGGCACCACTGCGACCCCGCTCTGGCGTCGCGACAAGGCGACCGGCGAGGCGTTCTGCAACGCGTGCGGCATCTACCACAAGACGCACGGACGCCCGCGGCCCGTGCGCCTGCAGCGCAGCGGCAGCGGCGCGCCCCCCGCGCACAAAAAGGCGCGCCCGCCCCCCGCGCGCGCCTGCGGCCACGTGCATACGAGTGCTCGAGACGGGCCTGCTGCCCAGGGGCATGACCCTGCCCGCTGGCCTGCCTGCCATCCTGACGCTGGGCGTGCCGTTCCGCCTTTCGGCATGCGACAGGCAGATCACCAGGGCCAACCGCACATCATGCAATCAATGCACAGCACAACTATGGCAGCTTTGGTCCCACTGCCGATGGGGGCCGCCCGGGCCCCAGCGCGCTGCGACCGACTCGTCGCGCCCGCCACTGCAGGCCAAGACCGCCAAGGCAGGCGCGCGGAGCAGCAGCGCGGCGGCCGCGCCTGCCGCGGAGCCGCTCCCGGCGCACGCCGCTGCGGCCGCCGCGCCCGCCGCGCCCACGGCGCGCCTGGCGGCCGGACGCTCGTGCGACCTGGGCGGCGCCGCGCACGGCCTGCTGGCCGGCATGCACCTCAGCATGTCGGTCGAGCTGGCGGCGAGCGCCGCGCGCAACGGTGCGCGGCCCGCTCGCTGCCCTGGTTCATGGGACGCAGCGGGCCGCGGCGCGTCCACAGCACAGCGTCTGTGCCCTGCTGCACATATGCTGTTGGCAGGAAAACAAGCCCTCGGGCCTGATGTTGACCATGCATGATCTGTCTGGCAAATATTGTCTGACAGAGCCGCCGCCTCTGCTGTCAACCTGAACGTGCAGCGGCATGGAAGAGCCAAAAGAGGCATGCGCCCTGACACGACCGCACGCTGCGCGCCCGGCAGCCGAGCGCTACGCGCTCGCGGGCGCGGCCGCCGCAGCGCCGGCGACGCCGCCGGCCGCCAAGCTGGCGCCGCGCGTGGTGCCAATCAAGGTCGACGCGCGCATGTCGGCGCTGCACGTGCTGCACGTGCGCGCCCCGGCCGCGCCTGTCACGCCCGCCAGCATGTCCGCGCAGGAGCTGCTTGGCATGCGCGCCTGTGTGCACTGCGGGCGCTCCTGCCGTACTGCAAGACAGCCCACTCGCTCAGCATGCACCCTGTGGCTGCTGCGGCATCGCTGCAGCGGGCTCTGGCTGGGCGGGGGTGCTGCACCCGCTGCCCGAACGCGCCACAGCCATCTGCATGCAAGTGCAAAAAGTCTGCATTTCCACACAAACTTCACGCTGCTGTGAAGGGCTTGTTGCTGACCTGGTGATAGAAGGTGGAAAGCTCACGCCCGGCCGGTTTGCGCGCAGGCGCAGGCGGGCTGCGCATGGGTGGACAGCGTGCTGCCCGCGTCGCCCGGCCGCGCCGCGAGCGCGTCCGCGGACACGACCTTCGCGCGCCATATGGCGCTCTTCCCGCCCAAGGGCGCCAGCCGCAGCGGGCGGTAGTGGGCATCCAGGGCTGGCGCGGCCGCGGCCCGCAGCCCGCCCAAGCCAGCCGCGCGGGCTGCTGCGGGCGTGCTGGTCTGCTTCAATCGAGCGGCGTGGAGGGGAGTTGGAACGCATGACCATACACCCCGCCAGTGGGTTTCCTGGCAGGGGCGGGCCTGAGATGCAAGGAGGGCGGGGGTTAGAGATGTATGGGGGCTGCTTTGCAGGGCATGCAAAGCGTGGTGAAGGGATGGCCGGGCTTGTGAGGGGTGGCGGGGTGGGGTCCAGGGCTGAGCTGGCATGTGAACGGCTTTGGGTGGGCACGCGCACGTGATTGGGTGTGAAACCATGCTTATACAGCCACGTAGGGCATTTTCATGCGGCGCCCTGTGCGACTCTCCGGCGCAGGCAATGCAAATTGACCGGCCCTCGCTGCTTGGGGAGCCATGGAAAGCTTTCTGTGTGTCAGGCTGGGCGGGGTGCTAGGTGTCCCCCGCCTGCAACAGCGCATGGGCTGCTGGCAGCGCCGCCCCCTTACGCTAGCCCCTTGGTAGCCAGACCTCTTCAGGGTCTGCTTTGCTTAGAACCGTGGAGCCCTGTGTTGCATATTTGCGTTGCATGTATATGGCCTGCGGGGCTCTACAGGCACCCTGCCCGCCGCACTGTGCATCACTGCTCGCAGCGGTCCCTGCTAGCAGTTTGCCTGTGGCCTGTGGCCACTTGATAGGCTGACATGGAAATATTGCCGCATGTAAATCTCCAACCTTGTCCAATTGTCCAATTGTCAATACTTTTCATTCGTCCTGGGCCCATGGCTCGTCTGTCTGCCTTGGTTGGACCAGCATCTGTTTGTCAGCACAGGCACCTGCACGGAAAGGCTGCACCAAGGCAGCCACGGCCAGAGCGCAGCATGGTCAGGACCAGGTGTGTGTGCGTCCACTTTCGAACTGAGAGCCAAGTTCGGAAGCCGTGAGTTGAAGTGGCTGTGCCCCAGAGCGGGCGGTGATGTGGTTGCCGACTGGCTCCGCGAGAACTTGGGCGGAGCGGTGCTGCGCAAGAGCTCCCTCGGGGGCTCCTCCTGGAGCTCAGCATACAGGTGAGCAGATCGTGCAGACCTCAGAAGTGCAAGCCTTTGCATTTATGCTGGTGGGGGCTGCTAGCGCACAAGGTGGGAGTTAACATGTGGCCAACGCAGCCTTCGATGGCTGTCTATGCAAGTGGGGTAGAGTGCACTAGCTGTGGTGTCTGTCAGGGACACTAGAGCAGAGGCAAGTACTGCTGACATAGAGCAGTGTGTGCACGTAGAAAGCAGTCTAGTTTTGACCAAGGCATGTGCATGCTGTGGCAGGCTACACAGCACATACTGCAACGTTCTGCTTGCCTTGCCCTACGCGTGGGTTGGGCTCTGCTGAGCTCACGCACACACTGCTGGGTATGTTGGCAGGTAGCAACGTCCGGCTGAAGTGTTGGAGGGTGTCGGACCCCAAGGCGTCTTGGGGTCCGCTGTTGCAGCCTCTCCAGCAGCCGCAGTTGGCTGATACACGGACATCACTCATTCCGGTGCGAGTGAAGGTGGGTAAGAACCAAAGCTTGCGCCTCTGCGCAGGTATGAGCTGGACAACGGTGTGAAGGTATTTGTGAAGCTCAGCACCGCCGGAGACGACACGATGTTCAAGGGCGAGGCGCTGGGCCTGCAGGCGATGTATGGTGCGGCAAATCGTTGCCTCGTGGCGCTGGTAGCAGCAACACAGGATGTGATGCTGCATGTTCTCCTCAGCTCTTGCTGAATTGCACGCATGCAGACACAAAGACCTTACGTGTACCTAAGGTCTTCCATTACGGACCGCTGGCGCCACCCTCCGGCGGTCCGCCCAGCGTACCGTCAGTCCGTCCATTCCACTGCAATAACGCGTAGTCGTCAGCTCATGGGCCGGTAGCCTGTTGTTCAGCGCCCTGCTGCGCCGCACCAGGCGGCACACTGCGCGGCAGCGGCAGCTTCATCGTCATGGAGCACCTGGACATGCAGGGGCGGCCCAGCATGTTCGACCTGGGCGCCGGCCTCGCGCGGATGCACCTGGCCGCGCCCGCGGTGCGCCGCGGCCCTGCATGCCGCCCCGCCACCCGGCAGCGGCGTGGCGCGCACGCCGCGCGGCCAACTCCCTCGGCGCGCGCGGCGCCGCGGCCGGCGCGCTGCAGCCATGGCACTTGTGAGGGCTGGCGGCGGACGGGTGCTGCACAGCCTGTGCCTGCATGCGGCGCCTGCGCCCGCCTTCATCGCTGCCACGCCATGTCAGCTAAGCGTCCTTGTGTTTACACAGACGACCTATACCCTGTGTTGTCTTGTTGCTTTATTAGTCCATCACTGGAAACTCAGTTACCAGACAAGAAAGTAGGACCCCGCCGGCGCCAGGACGCGGACGCGGCGGCGGGCCGCTTCGGCTTCGCTGTGGACAACACAATCGGCGGCACCCCGCAGCCGAACGGCTGGCTGCCGACCTGGGTGGCCTTCTTCCGCGAGCGCCGCCTGCTGCACCAGCTGCGGCTCGCCAACGACGGCGCGCTGAGCCGCATGGGCGAGCGCCTGGCCGCGCACCTGGACCGCTTCTTCGAGGGCGTCCAGGCGCGCCCGCCTGCGCGCGTTCCTGATCTGGTGGCGTGCCGGCCCCGGCACAGTCGACGTGCGGACGACAGCGCGGAGCGCCTGTGCCATGGTGTGCAGCTGCTTGCGCATGCATCGCTGCCTGCATATTGCCATGTTCGGGGACGCGCACCCTGTCAGTCGTGCTGCCAGACCGTGCGCTGAGGTGTGCGCGCCATGAGCACAGCACATGAGCGCAGCATACCCTGGCACCAGCAGCCAGGCGACGTAAAGAGTAGCTCGCAAAGCACCCGGCGCGCTCAGCGCCGCCGCGCCGCAGGTCAGGCCGTCGCTGCTGCACGGCGATCTTTGGAGCGGCAACTACAGCGGCGTGGCCGGCGAGCGCGGCGCAGAGTGGGCGATCCTGGACCCTGCGGTGTACTACGGTGCGCGCGGATGCTGGCCTGCCGCCGGCTGCCCCTGTTGCGCGTGTGCTGCTTGCTTGTGAATCCAGGCTCCTTGGCAGTTGGGTAGGCAGCCCGGCTCGCCATGCCGGCGGGCTGCTCCGCCCACATCCGCCGCCCGCATGCACTAGTGAGGGGCCGGGCCTTCGTGCGCGCCACAACACCGCGAGTGCTGCCCTCCTACATACTCGTCATGCAGAGCAACACGGTGAGGTGGCCTGGCACTGTGATGTCACCGCGGCGCTTCTCGCATGGCAGCTGCCGGGCACCATTCTTGGCCAGGCAGACAGCATGTCTGAGGCAGGCATGCCAGCACACGGGAGCACCAGCCCTCTCTGGGACCTGCCTCTGCGCTGCAAGCTGGTTGCACGCATGCGCCAGGGCACCACGAGGCCGAGTTCGGCATGAGCTGGTGCGCCGGCTTCAGCGGCGAGTTCTGGAAGGGCTACCGCAGCGTGCTGCCCCAGGACCCGGGTGCGAGCTTCGCGCTCGCTCGCCCTCAAGTCACGTTGTGCTGCCACCATGTTTTGGCCACGCGCCTCGGGCGTGCTGTGGCTGCTCTGTGTGCTGCGGTGGCCTCCCATGGAACGGCGCGCGGCTGGCGGCGCGCGCTGTGCCGGCCTGGTCAGGCGGGCCTGCATGGGCTCTGTGGCATGGTGGCTGCATGCCGTAGCTAGCCGCCGGTATCCATGTGCCGCAGGCCTAGCGCAAGCGCAGAGCAGCAGCATCGCCCATGAGCGAAGTGGTGCTGGGGCCGGCCTCGGCACCCGGGCCTGATACACTTCCCGCTGAACAGGGAGAGCAGGGGCCAACGCAGCTGTGTGTGAGCTGCAGGCTTCGAGGAGCGGAAGGACATATACTTGTTGTATCACTACCTCAACCACTACAACCTGTTTGGCGGCAGCTACCGCGGGCAGTGCGAGGCTATCCTGAGCCGGCTGACGCGCAACCTGTGAAATGGACTCGAGCGCTGGCTCATTTGCACCGTGCTGTCTCGTTTGGGCCTGCGCTCTACAAATGGCATGTAAGCTCTGGACTGTACGCGGCATGGCAAAGAGATGCAGAGCAGCAACAACGGAGGCTCTGATTCAGATGCAGAACAGGCATGTGTACAACTGCCCTTAACGGCCATCTGAAACGGCCATCCGTCAGGATTGACAGCCATTAGGGCCTAGCCAAGCAGGGTCTCTCACTGCGGCTAGAACGGCAGTGGTGTCCTGGCGCCCCCTATGCGAATGCGCCTTGTTCAGCCATCCAATAGCGCATCATTTGACAACTGAGAAGCTGGTGAGCTGGACTGCTAGTGCCGCCGCCAGCCGTCGCAGGCGATTGATACATACACAACTGCAACTTGGTACACAGAAGACTGCGAGCGCAGCGTCGTTGCTCAGGTGAAGAAGGTCTTCTTTGTTCACACCATTATGTATCACGCAGGCAGACAGTCGACGAGTTTTGACCTTCCGGCGATGCATCTCGCTTGAGGTGGCCAGTGCCCTCACCTCGGCAGTGCAATGCAGCAGCCGCGTGTGTATACTCCCGCTGTCCGGTCCGCTGCAAGCTAGTGTGAAGGTTGGCGCAGCAATGCGCGGGGGCTGCGCGCTCTTGCGAGCGCCGATAGGCGGCGGCCGCCAGGTTTGTCTGCGTGTCTTGCACCTACTTACTCAGGGGTCTTCCCAATGCTGCCTGCAGCGTCTACAGGAAAGTAACTGCCGCGATCATGCTGGCGCACAACTTTGCAGCCACGCCGGACGAGCAGTGCTGCTGAGTCCTGCCCCGCCGCTGCGGTAGCAGAGTCTGACCGGCAGTACCAGAGCTCTCTTGGAGCTGCGCAGGCGTGTCTCCTGGCGCGGAAGCCGGGAGCCGGAAAGTGCAGGCGGTGTCGGCTCTGTTGCACCTGCCAGGCCCGGCGCTCACGCAGACCCCTCTGCGCAGGCGCGCCCGCGCACCTGGATGCGCGAGGAGCCCGTGACGCCCAGCCAGCTGCGCGTGAAGGCCGTGACCGCCGTCGTGACCGCCGGCGCGCTGCTCGCGCTGCTGCTCAATGACTGGGGCGAGGGCAACGTGTTCTCGCCCATCCGCCCCGCCCTGCGCGGCGCCCTGAACCGCGCGTACGGCCTGCCGCAGCCGCCGCAGCCGCCGCCGCCGCCCGCGCGCCAGCCGCCGGCCGCCGACAGCGCCGCCTAGGCGCCGCCCCGCAGGGCCGCCGAGCCGGCTGCGTGCGCCGCCATGGCAGTCACGGAGCTGGCCACGGCGCTCGCGGCGGACTGCCCGCCCGCCAAGGGCGCGGAGCGCGCGCCCGACGATGCCGGGCCGGGCACGCCGCGCCGGCCGGCGGCCGAGCGCGGCGCTGCCACGCCTGCCAGCCCTGTGCTCGCGCAAGGTCTGCGTCCTGCTGTGCCAAGTGATACAGAAACACTGCTGACCTGCATGTGTGTGTATGCTGGGACGTGACGCTGCTCGCGCGGCACTAGCTTCTGTTGAGGAGGAGGACACGGTACAGAGGTTTAGGCAGTTGGAGGACTTGCTTTTTGCTTTGACATCCCACCCCGAATTTGTGTCAGTCTGTAGGGGAGGCTTGGGGCCAAGCGTGTCCTGCGGCTTGGAATAGTTTTGTCTCGCCCCCGCTGTTTGGGGATGCTTGAGTGATGCAGCATGCTTACGAGCAACGCGCTGGCCGCAGGTGTGCACGTGAACACCGCTGAGGTGCCCGATGGCGGCTGCCCAGCGCCGGAGGACACCGCTCATGGGCTCGAGGGCGCCAGCGACTCGCCGCCGGCGCCTGGCTCCGCAAAGCCGGCCGGCTCGCCGCACAGCCTGAGCCTTATCGCGAGCGCGGCCGTCGCCGCCAAGCCTTTCGTTCCCGCCACCGCCGCTGACAGCTGCATCGACAGGTGCGACCATCAGCCTTGCCTCATCCACAATTTCCTAGATCTGGGGCCAATAAAAAAGTATCTTAGCTGCAAATTGTGGGTGGACTGAAGGCATTGTCTCTGTTGTGTGGCGCTCGGTTGTGAAGGTGTGTCGTAGGCGAGTGGTAGCTCTGGAGCAGGTCAGCTATGCGCATGTCAAGTGCAGGCCCGCGCGTGGCATCACGCTACAGGGCTACCATGTGCGTGAGGTGCGCAGATGGGCTGCAGTGAAGTATCAGGCTGGTCGACACGCATGTTGTTGGTTGACATGTTTCCGCTTGAGCGCCTGTCCGGGCATGGCGCGCAGCGACGGGGGCGCCGCTGTGGCGGAGGCCGGCAAGCGCCCGGCCCTCAACATTAACGCTGCGGAATTCGTGCCGCCGGCCGCCGCGAGTGCGCCGGGCGCGGGCGGCGGCAGCGCCCAGCTGAATGGCCATGGTACGCCCGTGAATTGAATCAGGTTGTTTCCCACTCACCTGCACCCTGGTGAAGCTTACCGCATCTGCACGGTCCAGGCACCTGGGGACGATGCGCATGTCAGGCAGGAGCAGGAGATGCTGCTTGCATTGGGGTGGCGTAAAGGACCACTCGGCGGCTGCCATGCGCTGCATTGCCTGACGGGCTGGGGCATGGCAGCGCTGGGGGGGAGAGCGCTGGGCGTCCGTCGTGGCTGCCGTGCGTGTAAACCACGGCGCTCGTCCGCCCGCGCCGACGCGCGCGCGCATCGCGCAGGCGCCGGCGCCGAGCAGGCAGGGGAGGACGCTGCGCACGCCTGGCGCGGCGCTGGCGCTGCCGGGCAAGAGCCCGAGCGGGCGTGGCCGGCCTGGGATGGCTCCGCTGCCCAGGTGCTGCCATGGGCGGCTGGACGCCGGCTCTGTGCGTTTGCCTGTAGCCCGGCCTGGACAGCGTGCGGACGCATGGCGACCGTGGCGATACGAAGCTCCACACCGCCTCGCGCGGGGCTGAACAGAGACGCGGGGGGCATGTTGCCCGAGCGCGGTGGAACTCTGTTGTCAGGTCCGAGCGCAAGCGCCCACATCCTGGCGCCGCGCGGCGCAGGGCGCGTCGCAAGACTGGCACGGCGCGTGGGGCGCAGAGTATGCCGCGTACGGCGGCTACAGCGACTTTTCAGGGGAGGGCGTCGACGGGCATGCCATGTGGCACCCCACGGTGCGACTTCAGTCGCGCGTTTGGCGTGCGGCCCCGACAGGCTGAGTTCAAGACTGGTGTGACACGCAGAGGCAGGGTTGGGGGGGGGGGGGTCCAAGCGGGGCCTGGGGAGCAGTGATGAACACCTCAGACACATGTAGATATGGACATCCGAGGCTCGCCTGTGAGGATGCAACCTGTGGGAATCTCTCTGAGCTCCCGGGATGCGCGCTGGCACCCTTGCGTGGGCTCCCGCCTGCCTGCCCTGCCCGTGCCGGGCCTGGCGCCGGGCATCGCGTGCTGTTACGCCCGGCACGCTGCTGGCTGTTGCTTGTAGTGCGCGGGTTTGCTGCGGTGTGCTGCGATGCCGAGTGAGTGGTCGGGTGAGCCTGCATGACCGGCCTCGGCTTGCTACGAGGCCCCTCTTGGCATGTCCACATGCCAAGGCGCGCCAAGGTGTGCGGCAGGCTGGCGAGGGCTGGGCGGCCTCGCACGGCGGCGAGTACTGGGACGAAACGCCCGACGACAGCCACTACAGCAACGGCAGCGGCGCCGCCGGCGCCGGCGCCGGCGCTGCCAACGGCTACGCCGACGCCGCCGGCAGCGGTTACACCAATGGCGACGCGCACGGCAACGGCTTCAGCGAGGGCTTTGCCGACGCGTATGCGTACGGCGCCGGCGAGGAGGGCTTCGACTCCGAGGGCGCCTATGCTGGCAGCGCCGCCGGCTACGGCGCGGACGCCGCCGCGTACGGCGGCGGCTACGGCGCGTATACGGGCGAGCACGCGTACGCCGGCCCGGCCCCGTACGGCGACGGCTATGCCGCTGGACCTGCCGCACGAGCGCATGGAGACTTCTCAGGCCGCGGCGGCGCCGCCGCCAACGGCCACGTTGTCGTTGCGGTGGAGGGCGCCACTGTCGTCGCGGTCAAGCGTGGCAAGCGCAGCCCCAGGCGCGCGGGCGCGCCCGGGCCCGGCGGCGCGCCCGGCGGGGCGCCGGGCGGCGTGCCTGCCGCGCTGGCCGCGGCGCCCTTCACGCGCAAGCAGCTGGGCGCGGCCGCGCCGGCCGTGCTCGCGATGGCCTTCCCCGCGTACTCGCACGCGGCGCTGCGTGAGATGCTCGACCTGCACGCGGGCGACGTGCCGGCCGCGCTGGACATGCTGGCGCAGCTGGAGGCCGCGCCCGGCGCGGGCGGCGGCGGCGCACCGGCTGAGCCTGGCGCCGGGGGCCAGGTGCGCCGCGCGGGCTGCTGCGCCTGTGCAGGCCGCTGTGTGAGTGCAGCGCTGCCGGCGTGCAGCCACGCGTCCTCCCCTGCACAGGGTCTGTTCAGGCCCCGCTTCGGTCGCAGCGCCCCTCCTGCAGTGTGACAGGGGGCCGCGTTGCCCGCGTCCGGCGCCGCCTCGTCTTTCGGCTTTCGGCTAAGGGTCTGGGGCAAGTGCGGCGGGTGAGCAGGTTTCCCGGGTGTGCAGTGGGCGGAGTTTGCCATGCGTGGCTGGCCCGCCGGGGTGTTGCAGTACTGGCATGTGACTTGGTTTGCTGAGCGGGCGCGCCTGCGTGGGCAGCCGCCGGCGCTGGACGATGTCAACTTTCCGGTGCTGGCCTCGCCGTCCAAGGGTCCCGCCGCCATCAACGGCGCCGCTCCGGTCGCCGCCGACGGCGCCGCCGCCGCCGCCAACGGCCATGCCAAGCGCGCTGGCTCGCTCGGGGCGTCCGACGACCGCGCGACCGAGAGCAGCGACGCGGCCTCGGCATCCAGCGGCAGCGGCGGCGGCGGCGGCGGCGGCACGCCGGCGCCCGCCACGCCCACGCGCGCCGGCCCGGACGCCTCGCTGGCGGCCGCGGCGGCCGCCGCGGGCATCCTCACCGGCGCGCGCGCCGGGCCGCCCTTCCCGGACTTTGCGGGCGCGCTGCGCAGCACCGCCGCGGCCGCCGCGGACGCCGGCCCCTACGCAAGCGCGCCGGGCGCCGGCGCCGCCGCGCCGCCGGGCCTCAAGCGCGCTCCTGTCGCGGGCATTGGCGCGCCGCGGCCGCGCGGCGCTGGCGTCGGCGCGCCGCGCCCCGCCGCCAACGGCCACAGCCCGGCGGCGCACGGCGAGCCGGCCGAGGGCCGGGGCCAGGGCGCTGGCGGCGGGGTGGCGTGGGTGGCAACCGGGGACGCCGTCGCGGCGGAGTACGCGGACGCGCGCGCGGACGCGCGCGACCTCATGCGCCTGCGCAACCAGTGCTTCATGCAGGCGCGCGGCCCGCCCGCGGTTGCGCAGCAGCTGGCAGGGCGCGCGTGAGCAGGTGTCTAGGGTTAGCCCTGCCCTAAACTCGAGCGCACCTGCAGGCGCTCGCAGCGTTCCGTGGTGACCTGCAGGGCGGGGCCCGCGTAAGCATGTCTAGAAGTAGCCTTACCGGTAAAGAGAACCCGAGCGCACCTGGAGGCGCCCGCTGTGCCCAGGCCACGGGCATGCGCGCACAGGCCACGCGCGCGTACGTGGCGGGCAACAAGGCGCTCGCGCGCGAGCTGGGTGCGCGCGGGCGCGAGCACGGCGAGCGCATGCGCGCGGAGCACCAGGCCGCTGCCGCGCGCATCTTTAACGCGCGCAACTCAGCGCACCGCGGTGCGCGCGCGCGCCCCCGGCCCCCCTGGGGCAGCCGCCGTGCATCGTGCACGCAGTCGCGACGCTGCTCTGCCTCTTTGGAGGCGAACTGTGCGGCTGGTGCCCGCTCCCGTACGCGGGCGACGAATCGGGGCATGCGCTGCTGCGTCACGCGCCGGCAGCCCAGCGCGGCGCCAGCCGCCCCGCTGCGCTGCGGCCAGCGCCCTGCCGTTTGGCGGTTGAGTTTATTTCCGCGCGCACGCAGGCGCAGGCGGGCGCGGCCCGGCGGTCGTGGACCTGCATGGCCTGCACGTGGCCGAGGCGCTGGATGCGCTGGGCGCCGAGCTCGCGCGCCTGGCGGCCGCGGGCGCCGCCGGGCGCCGCGTGCGCATCCTGGTCGGCACCGGCCACCACTCCAAGGTGCGGGCGCCCTCCGGGGCTTCGGGGCTTAGTAGAGGTTAGGGTTTCCACACTTTTAAAAAATGCCTGTAATTCATCACCCTTAGCCGCACATCCTGTGGTAAAGGGCAGTGTGTGGAGGAGGGTGACAACCATGCAAGGGTGCAATGCAAGGGTGAGGCCACAGACAGACCGCCTGCCTGGCGTTCACTGCATGCATGCAGATGACTTTCGGCTTATGTATGACGTTGCTGGCTGGCCGGCCCTCCTGCTCCATCTGCTGTGAGCTTGTTTAAGCAGGATACACTGTTGACGAGCGTGCGGCGAGCGGGGCAGGGCAAGCACACGCCGCAGCGGCTGCCGGCTGCGGTGGAGACCTATCTGGCTGACGGCGGCTACGAGGTCCGCCGACCGGTCGCCGGCGCCCTGGAGGTGTTGCTGTGAGGCCGCGCCGCCGGTCCGGCGCTCTGTGCCGAAGCGTTGTGTTTGCTGCAACCCGGGCGCTGCCTGTGCCTGTGAGTGCCCAAAAGCCGCCAGCTGGGGGAACATGGGACGCGGCCATGGCGCAGCGCGGGTCCCTGCCAGCGCCTAATGTTGCTGCGAGGCTGCACCAGGCCAGGGCGGAGGATTTCAGGGCCCCAGCTCAAGCGGTGCACAGGCGAGGCTGCATCGTGACTCTGTCGCGGTGAGGTGCGTCCAGGGCAGTCGCTGTGCAGGCGCGTCGAGAGGCTGAGCCCAGGCATAGATGGCTCGTTCAGGCCGTGCAGGGGCGGCTGCCGTGCAGGCTGCGGGGCGAGCGCCTGTTTAGGTGGGGCCCTGCCTTGCCGCCAGTGCTGCCGGGCTGCGCATATAGCTAGTTGCTTCCCACCCAGGCAAGCTTGTAAGGCATACTCAGAACGTGGCCGCTCGTTTGCAGAGGCTGTGTGTGCAGCCGCAGCCGCATGCACAGCGCAAACCTCTGGGTTTGCGGCCGCTGGCCGTCCTCCCTTGGCGTCCTAACGTTCGGAGCAAGCAAGCCAGGCTGTTGGGTATACTTTGCTGGGCGGGGTATGGTAGTCAGCATCACGTCTGCGACAAATTCCTTATTTTACCTGGCACAGCGCCTCCCTAGCTGGGGCCGCGGTGTGGCGCCTGCAGCTGCTCAGGGCCCCACGGGGCTAGGCGCGTGGGTTGCGCGATTTCGCGTACGAAGTGATGGCAGGCTGCCCAGCGCAGTGTCACCGGGAGTCAAGTGCGCATGCAAGCATGCGGTGCACGCGGTGCGGAGGGTGGCTGGAGAAACGTCGCCCCTCTATGGAGTGGTGGGGCTGTCTGTAAGATGAGCAGCGCTACATACAGGATAGTGGGTTCTTTGCCGCACTAACTTATAGAGCAGGACTGCTGAGGATGGACACATGAGGCTGTCTTGCCAGCGTGCGTTGCTTTGGCAGAGCAGGGGTTGGCGTTGGCCCAGCAGCATGCCATGCAAGCATGTTACGTGGCAGGGCTCTGTGCCCTGGCGCAGGGTGCTTGATGTGCATGCTGCGGGGCGCTGCGCAGCAGGCGTGTCACGTGGTGTGATTAGGAAGATTGAGGAGGGTGACAGCAGCATGATTGCAGAATTACAATTTGCTCAATAGTGTCCTGCACAACGTTCCCGCTGCAATAGCGCTGTACAGAGGCTGTGTTCTGTGTTGTTTTCTCTTGCACAGGGCGTGTTGGCTGATCACTGGAACAAAAGGTACTGGCTGCGTCCATGCGTGTGGCATGCCATGGCAGCAACATGCATGTGGGTTTCAAATAAGTAGAAGGCTGATGTCGAGGTGAATTGAGAGCGCCTGTACGGGCCTGCGCCTAAGTGATACAGCTTTCACTGAGTGTGAGGGGCACATGGCAAGCGCGGAAGGCAGCGAGGTCGTGTGGAGAAGCCTTGTGCAGGGGTGTGACCTGTCCTGCTCTGACACGGCGGAAATTGTGTTTTTGGTAGCTATATACTCTGCATGCTTTGCAGTGCCAGGGCTTGACACGCTGTAACAGCGCCAGCTAGTGCAATTAACTTCTGTCTGGACTGATAGGCATGTCACACTCTTTACACCTTCAAGACCCAGTAACACGCCGTGTGACCCATGAAGCGCACAGGTTATGATGGCACAAACCGGCCTGTGCCGGCCTGACAAGTGACCAGCTCTGAACCTGACAACACGACATTGACTGCTGCTGGGTCGGGTCAATGACACAAGCACTTGCACAGCTAGTGCTAAACATCCTAAGCAGCACGTCACTTTGCCATGAAATGGGGACTCTGGTGATGAATGTTTACACGAGACTGCGCTGGAGAGCAGACCACCACATCTCCACCGTTACGCAAACGGGGCTCAGTACCAAGTCAGCATCCGTTCTGACGCACCGTCTCACACTCTGGTCGCGAGCGGGACCTGAAGTGGCTCAGCACCTGCTTCAGCATGGCGCTCGATGGGCGCGCCGCTGGGTGGCATGCGCTCACGGCCGCCAGGTGCCGCCTGAGCTCAGCGCGCGACACTTCGCGTACCGCGCCCAGGCCCTGCTCGTACCCTCCGCCCACACACCCCCCCGTGCCATCCCTTGCATCCTCTCGAGAGCCCTGCTCCATGCCTTCGCCCTCCCGGGCCGGCCCGCCGCCCTCACTGCACTCGAATACGCTGCCGCTGCACTCAGCTGCAGCTGGAACTGCGCCGTCCTCAGCCGCCGGCGCTTGGCGGGGTTCTGCACGGTGCCCAGAAGGCAGGCACTGCACGTCCCCGCACCCCGCCAGCAGCACCGCCAGCGCGACGCACACGCACCGATCCAGACCTGCGCAGCGCTGCGGCGTCAGCATGGCACGCCCGTTCCCCAACCTCCAGGCCCCAGCCGCTTTGTCTGCAGCACGGCATTGTGCAGAAAAGGGCGCAGCCATGACAATCAATGGCCCACACCCGTTACACAACCCTCTCAAACGGGCACTGCCGGCGGGAGCAGGCGGCTCTCTCCACGCGGCGCCGGCCAAGCTCCGCACCAGCGCCCGCTGTGGGCCTTGCTGCTGCCTGCACGCACGTTTGCCGCAGACACGCGCACGAGCATGCATGAGGAGGAGCGCGACCCAGCCGCCGCATCCCACCCCTGCCACGAACTCCGCTGCTCGCCCCCGGCTCCCCCGGCCCGCCCCCCCTTCCGCGCCAGGGCACGCATGCGCAGGGCGCCAAGCGCCGCGGCGCGGGCGCGCACCATCGTCGCAGTGAACCAGCACGCGCCGCCCGGCCGCCAGGTGCGCGCGCACGAACGCCAGCGCGGCCGGCAGGCGCCGCTGCAGCGCGCGCCGCTCCCGCTTGGCCCCCGCAACGGGCAGCCACAGGTACCGCCCTGGCCGGCCGCCGAACCCCGTGCCGCTGCCTGGCAGCGGCGGGCGCGCGCCGGCGGCCGCTGGCTGCGCTGCCGCCGCCGGCCGCTCCCCCTTCGCCGCCTCCCGCTCGGCGGCCATCCTGCGACATGGTGTGCAGCTCGCTCAGCGCCCGGATATCTTCACTCTCTACATTCCTCACCTTGCCAAACATGGGGAGGCAGGCAGGCTGCCGTTCCAGGCGCCGAGCGGCATGCGGCTGCGCAGCTTGGACAAAGGCGCGGCGCCCCGCGAGCATGCCTGCACACGCGGGCTCGCACTGGCCCACCTCCCGCACGTATTGCCATGGCGCTGCCACCTACCCAAGACCAACTACCCAAGACCACCTTAGGAGCATGGCAAGCGCGGCCGAGCTGTTGCTAGCAAGCTGCCAGCACGCGACACACTGTCTTGCTTGGGGGTCGCCCCAGCTGCGCAGCACTCACCAGGCTATGTGTCATGCCGGCCGGCCCTCATAGGCTGCCTTCACTGCTTAAAGCTGACTTCACACAACAGAACACCATAAAAGCACTTTTGCTCCTGGCGCTGAGCGCGGGGCGCGCCCGTCGTGCTGCAGCGCGCCCAGGTTTAGCACGGCGCCTGCGTGGCGCCAGACCCTGGCCGGGTCGCCCGCCGCGTGCGCGCCAAGCCCGAGGCCGGTGCCGGCCACCCAGGAGATGCTGTTGCGCTGCCCAGGGCCGGCCGCGAAGTAGGAGCTCTGGCACGGGCCGTGCGCGCTGGACCCTGCCTCGGGCGCTGGCACATCCCCGCCGCCGACCTCAGAAGCTCCCTCCTGCAGCCCACTGCACATCCAGGAGGCCCGCGGCTGCATTGGCGGCGGCGGCGGCGGCGGTGCGCTTACGCATGCAGATGCCTGAAGCGGCGCCAGGCCGGAGAGGGTCCCTGGGCGGAGAGCGCAGGCATGCGCCTCAACGGCCTGCGGGCCCAGGGAGGCCGCGCGTGGCGCCGCCACAGGGGCAGTCCCCGCCGCGGGCCCCTCTGCAGTCTCTCCATCGGCGCAAGCTTCTGCGCGGCGCCTAACTCTAGCACCCGGCGGAGGGCCCCCCGGCTGGGTGGCCCGCAGGGCGCGGATGACATCCTCCACGCCCTCCGGCCCCGCCGTGACCAGCTCCTGCCGGCCAAATGTCCTCGGGTCAGGTGCGGGCGTTTGCCAAAGATGTGCACGGCCACCCATGCCAGCCAGGACGCTAGCCGCCACGCCCTCGGGTCCCGCCGCAGTCAGCTCCTGACGCCGGTCTTGTTCAGGCCAATAACAGAACAACATTTGGCGCAACACTGAAAATATGTCCTGATAAGCCACAATGATGCGTCCTGGGACACTGTCCCTGCATGCACTGCTGCCTTCACACATCTTGCCCAGAAGGCATGTAGCAGACTGCAATGCACAGAGCCGCACAACACAGGGCAGGCAGGCTGTGCCTGCCTGAGCAGGTATCCAGCGTGCTGGCAGCCCACCTTGGAGACGGCCATATGCGCCCCAGCGCTGCTGCAAGTGCAGCCCAGACCAAGACGGAGGGAGGGCCTGCACAGTGGCGGGCGTGCGGGGGCCTTGACAGTGCGGCGCACCTGGCGGTGGCGCGCGAGCAGTGCAGGCGTCAGCCCGCGCGCCCAGCTCTCCTCGTCGTCGCCGGCGCCCGGCACATACTCGTACGACCAGCCGGCCTCGTCTGCAGGCCACCACAAGTCTGACAGGCCAGCCGTGCACCGCGCCCCAGGCCAAGCTGCGTCAGGCGAGCAGCAACCGCAGCAACCAAGGTTATGGTCAATCTCCTCTACAATTCGTACATTTAGACCTCATCGGCTGAGCTTCAGGCACGCCGCAGCCATGCGCACGGCCACAAGTGGCGCGGGGGGGCCGCCGGGCAGCAAGGTCGGCCCATGGCGCCCAGAAGCATAAGCGCAGGCGCACTTGGCAGCGCACGGCCGCTGAAGCATGCTCGCCGGGAACGCAGGCGCGTGCGCTGCAGCACGGCAGCACCAGCAGGACAGGAGCAAGCACTACCCCTGCATGATGCATCCCTGCGCATGTCCGGCGCTGCGTCGCACCGACGACGCGGCGCTGGCGCCCGTCGGGCAGCGAGGCCGACACGAGCACCAGCGGCGTGAACGCGAGCGCGTGCGCGTCCACTGGCCCGCCCGCCTGCAGCCGCGAGCGCTGCGACACCCACAGCGGCCGCAGCGGCTTGCGCAGCGCCGCCGCCAGCGCCGGCACGTCCGCACCCACCTGCTCGCATCCACCCCCGGCGCATGCGCTCGCGCTCGGGTGGAACTGGCGGGACTTGGGGCAGAAATGAGGGATTTGCCGTGTGTGCTCTGCTGGTACCAAGCCAGCCCCATTTGCAGAAACACACCAGATGCGTATACACCCTCTTCATCATCATCAAAGAAGGAGCCCACAACAGTGAACAACTGCTGGCACGGGTATCACTGTGCGTGCATGACACGCGCACCATGCGCCTGCACAGCATGGCAATGCATGCGCGACTCACAACGGCACAGCAAAGTCCAGAGCGGCGCACGGGCGGCTGCTCAGGCGCTGCTGTGCGGTCCCCAGAGGCCAAGCAAAGACATCACCGGCAGGACAGTGAGCTCCCCCATAGGGCCCACCCGCAGCAGCTCACGCACGAAGGCATCCAAGCGCTGCTCGATCTGGCTGCGCTCGGTGGCCGACACCCAGGGCGGCAGGTGCAGCGCTGCGTCCCAGTCGCCCGCCGCCCCATCGGCCGGCTCGCAGGTCGCTGCGCCTCTCCCTGCCAGGCTGCGTGCCATCCGCTCCTCCTGCCCTGCTGGGTCAGGCGCCCGCGCTGCCGGCCCCCCAGGCACGCGGGCGGCCGCCGCCAGGCCCGGCGCCTCCGGGGTCCCCGCGCCTGGCCACAGCTGGCCGCGCACTGCAGCCTCCTGCCTTGCCGCTCCGCCGGGTGCCGCCGCGTCATGCGCTGCAGGGCAGGCTGCCTCCGGCTGCCCGCTGGGAACACTGCGTCCGTCCTCGCCGCCAGCCAGCCCCGCCGAGCTATGCTCCGCTGCATCCGAGGCGGCCCGCTGCTCAGCAGTTGGCAGCGCGGCCGGGCGCGCGCTGGCGCGCGCGCCCTCAGCGGCGCCGCCACGGCCGCCGGCTCCTGTGCACGGCCCGCTGCATGCCGCGCCGCTTACCGCCGACCCGCACGCGCAGCAGGCTGCAACGGGCGCGAGCGGAGCGGCGGCGCTGCCGCCGTGCCGCACGACGCGGCCGCAGCCGTCGCCTTCTGCTGGCGGTGAGCGGGGGCTCGGGGCGAGGACGCCGCTGCCCTGGCGCGCGAGCATGGGCGCGGCGCAGGGTGCGGCATAGGGTACGGGGGCCGGGGTTGCCCGCGCCCGGTGCGCCGCGACCGCGCGGTTGAGCACCGCGGCCCAGATTGGCACCGTCTTGGCCAGGGCGTCCTGCCGGCCACGCCGCAGCGCTTACTGGCACGGTGCGTCACAGGCGGACCAGCTTGGGCGGTACAGACAGGGGTGCTGCTGGCGCTCTTCGTGTGCGCCTGGGTGTGACAAGCATGCTCCTTGCTGTGGGCAGGACCGGGTGCAGAGGTGGGCGGGCGGGGCCGCGCAGCGCGGGCCAGCACAGCACAGGATGTGCACTCTGCAGGGCGTCTCGCAAGCAGCGTGCCACCATCAGGCACAGCAGTCGCAGCGTGCGCTCAGACGCTCACCGGAAAGGTCTTGCCGCGGCGGGTGGCATCCACAATGAGCACGCCGCCGGCGCGCGCGGCCAGCAGCGCGGTTGCCAGGTTCAGCCGTGTCAGGCTGAAGGCCCACTGCCCAAAGTGGCCGTCCGTGGACTTGAAGTAGCACGTGCCGTCGGGCGCCGCGACATACCACAGCCCGCAGCGCAGGTTGGCCAGGACGGGGAGGTCTGGATACAGCGCCGCGACCTCCTCCACAAAGGCTGAGTCGGCCAGCACAGAGTTCAGGCAGTTGTACACCCCGGACTCGCGGCGCTTGAGCGCCTTCAGCACCTGTGAAAAGGAGGGCTGCACGGTCGTGTCCCGCCAGCATATCTCCATGCCGGGCAGGAACAGGAGGCTTCCAGGTCTGCGTCGTTGCAAACTTTAAAGAACTACCTTGGATACCCTTCTTTCACCCTTATGTGCTCCATTTGGTTGCAGAAACAATACCTGATCAACAGACTGTAGTATTTCGCAAAGAGACGTCACTGCAGTCAACTTGTGGCGATAATAGTCAGTGCCTAAGACAGTCAAGTTTACACCCACAAGCATACCTGTCAACACGCACGCCTTGATAGTGCACGAGTCTGAGCATGACCCCCTGTGTGTATGGGCGCGCTCACCACAGCAGCGTTGCTCTGGATAGGTTTAGAGCGTTTGCCTCTTGTAGAGTCATGCACGCAGCCGTCAGCAACCCGAGCAGGTCCTCTGCGCCGTGGTTCACCACAACGTGCAGAGCGCACAGTGTAAGCAGGCGGCGCACGCTGACCGGGCGGCGGAGGATGCGCTGCTGCGCGAGCCTGGAGCTCACAGAGGAGAATGTGGACCTTGTCTTGGAGGTGCTGTGGGATGCACCGCTGCTGATGGTGAACACTGTTGCTACTTCACGTGCACAGCCAACCGCTCTATCTTCTGCAGGAGGCGCGCACAGAGCTGCTGCAGCTTTTCGACGAGAGCGTCGGCATCACGGGTGAGCCAGCTCCCGCTGGCAGCCTCATATTCACCCAGTTTGTTTCAGGATCTATGCGCTTTCCGCTAGAGCGCGCTCCTCTGTGCTGCAAGCTGTGCGCCGCGTCTTTTGCAGGAAAAGTGCAGCTGGTGGAGGTGGACGGGCCGACCGTCGTCCTGCGCCTGGCCGGGCGCTTCTGGCACCAGCGCGACATGGTGCTTGCGCGGATGGGCGCCTACCTGAAGCAGCGCATTCCGGAGATCCTGGATGTGGACATCGAGGACGCCGGCCAGCTGGATGACAGCCCTGAAAACTTTTAGCCGCATGGCGATGCAACTGGAGGACACGGGCATAGCTGTGGAGCATGTGTGCACAGCAGGCTCCGTCGAGCATGGTGCAGCACATGTCAGGTGGCCCATCTGATGCATCCCAGCTTGTGCCGTTGACATGTACATCTCATGCCGCATGAATTGGTCCTGGAAGTGGTGCAAAACATGCACATACCGACCTCATACACAATAGCGCAAGCAACGGGGCCTCTGGAAAGCGCACTACACTGGCACAAGCAGCATGACAGTTGCAGGGGACCCGCAAGTCGCCCCCGCCCCTGCTACGCCCTTCCCCCTGCCCCTGGCGGGGTCGGCACTCGCTCATCCCTAATAAGTCACCAGCTGTGCAGCCGAGTTGCTCACCAGGCTGCGCAGCCGGCTCAGTCGCTGTCGCTCTCAGCGCTGCCACCCTCGTCCTCCCAGCCGGACGAGCCGTTGCGGAAGGCGTCCTCGCCGGCCGTGTTGGCGCGCACGCAGCGCCAGCCGTCCAGCTTGGCCAGGTCCAGCGCCCACAGGTCGTCCAGCGTCACGTCGGTGTGCTCGACCTGTGCCGCCAGGCCGCTCAGCTTGGAGTGCCGCTGCCGGCTATGTGCCGGGAGGCTGCCCTCTGTAAACATGCAGGTCTGCCCAAAAGAGAGCGTAACACTAACCAAAACCAATCAGTGCCAACTGTCAGCTGCCCTGGCCGCCGCTTGCAGCACAGCACGTGCACACCCGCCGCTCAATCAGGCACTGCTTCAGTCGCGACGCAGCCTGCATGCAGGTGCGCATGTGCCCTGTCGCGCACCTCGACCGCGCCGCCCAGCAGCCATAGCGTGTTGCCGCACACGGCCAGCATCGGGTTGGCGCGCGCGCGCGGCCGCGGCGCGTCGCGCGCGCCAAAATCGATCCCGAACGCGGCGGGGCTGTACAGCAGCTCGCTCAGCGGGCCGCCCAGCTTGTACGATGTGTACGCCTGCCGTGCGCGGCCCCAGGACGTCATTCTCACACACAAAGTAGTAAGATAAGGGTAGGTCTCACCCTTACCTGCATCATCAAGGAGTGTAACTCAGGTCGTTACACTCACGGGCCGGACAAACTGTGACGTCGGGAGTCACCAGATCCCGGGCCCAGGGGGGGCTGTCGCCCAGAGCCGCCCGGCTCCTCGCAGCTGCATGCGCCAAGCACAAGCACAGCATCACCCAATGAAACCTTCAGCACACGGCAACCAACTCACTGTTGGCCCCAGCGAGTACGCCCTGCGACAGCATGGCCGGGGGCGCCATGGATGCAGCGTTGGCGGCGCGTCTCGTACCTGTTAGAGCAGCGTGTGATATTGGCGGGTTCACCAGCAACGTCGTGGCAGGAGACTGCACAGCGCGGCGCACCTTGCGCACGGCGTAGCCGCGGAAGCGCGCCTGGATGCGCACGGCGGCCCTGTACAGCGGGGAGCCGCGCTCAAAGCCGCCGCGCTCCAGGAACTGCGGCAGGTCGGGCCGCAGCGCGCCGCTCGGCGCCTCCGGCGCCGTGCCGCGGGCGGCCTCGTGCCGCCCCGCGGAAGCGCCGGCTGCGGCCGCGCATGCAGCTGTGCTGCCCGATTCGGCGCCGTCGGCCGTGCGGCATTGCTCCGCTCGCCCCTGCGCCGCAGCGGCATCGGCCGGCGCATGCCCCGCCCGAGCACCGCCCGCTGCAATGCCCTGCGCTGCTGGGCACCCCTGCGCAGCTGGCGCCGCCGCTTCACCGCCTGCCGCCGCACCCCCGGCTGGGCCAGCCTGCTCCGTCAAACGCGCCACTGCCGCGCCGCCCGCAAGGCCGCCGCCCGCGTCCGCGCCGCCCGCCCCCGCCCTATGCCCTGCTCCGCCGCGGGCGCCCGCGCGCGTCTCCTCGGCAGCCCCGCGCCGCTCTGGGGCGCCCCGGGCAGGCGCAGCGCCTGCCGCTGCCGCCGCTACAGGCGCAGCGCCCGCTGCTGCCGCTGCTGCAGCGCGCACCTCCGGCGCCCCCCCAGGCGCGGCGCCCGGCCGCTCCGCGGCCGTGCTGGCCGCCGCGGAGGCGGCCGCCCGGTCCTCCGCAGGGCCGGCGTGGCCGGCGTCCGGCGCAGGCAGCGCCGGTTCTGGCGCCGGCGGCCGCTCGGCGGCAGCATTAGCCGCCGCGTCGGCCTGAGCATCTGCCTGCTGGCTCAGGCGCTGCTTGTCCATAGACTCAACAAAGCATCCACGCGTTGGCTGCATTGGCAGGCATCGTTCACTCCGCGTCAGCACGCTAGGTCTCAAACTGAAATCTGTGCTGCTCATTGTTGTGACCATGCTCGCACGCGCACCGGCACGAGGAAGCCTGCCCCGTTCTGGTGAGCGAATTGGATAAGCAGCCTGCTGGCGCTGCGTGCCCCAGCAGGAGGAGGCATGGGCCGCGCGCCTGCGGCGCGGGCGCGCGCGGGGCGCGCAGCGCAAGCGGGTACCACCGGCGTGACGCAAAGCCGAACTGGTACAGCTCGTCGTGCAGCTCTGAGTACAGCTTGTCGCCCGCGCCCGCGCGATCTGTGATGCCTGGCGGCCGCCGCGCGGGGCGGCGGTTCAGCGGCGCTGGAAGCAGCGTGCCTTCTAACCAGTGCTTCCTGCACAGCTGCGCTCCCTGTGCAGCGCAGCATCCCATGTCCAAGCGGCTCTGCGGCTACCCCACCAGTCACGCTACCAACAGCGCCTGCGCTGGCGCAACGACCTATTGTCACATGCAGCGGCCGTGCACCCCATGGCTCCTTGGAAACAAGTCACAGCATGCACGGCCGCCCGATGCCGCACCGCCAAAGAGCACCGCGCGCTGCCGGTGCGCGGCCAGGCCGAAGCTCATGCGCGGGCTGGGCACCATGCCCGCCTTCTTCACGCGCTCCCACTGCGGCGTCGTGCGAGGGCCCCCGTCAGCGCGCCGAGCGCGCGCTACGGTGCAGGCAGGGCGCGGGCTGCATTGGGCGCGTGTCGCGATGCACACGCCGGGTCACATGCTGGCGTGCATGCTGAGTGCACAGCGCTGCTGAACAGGGCAGCGCCTGGAGGTGCGCGCTGAGCAGCGCCTGCATGCACCCGTGCTAACGGCTCAGCTGCAGGGTCTGCCCTCACTGCTGTCACATGTTGGCTGACATCTGCAAGCACCTGGTGCGTGTTGAGGTCCAGCGCCCAGACGTCGTCGTGCACGACATCCGACTCAGACTTGTCCGCAGGGTCCACGACCAGGGTGTGCCCGCCGAAGAGGAACATCGTGTCGCCTGCCAGGCGCTCCAAGGAGCTTGATGGTGCCCAGCTGTACCGCTGGAGTGCTGCGGCGGGCATGCTTGCAGAGGCGCAAGCTCACGCCAGCACTGCCGCAGGCGTCAGCACGGCGTGCCGCCCCATTGCCCGCTCACAAGCCTGTCACACGGTGATCACGGCTGGCCGACTCGATCCGTTCCAACCAACGTGCTCGTTTACATTCGGGCCCCACCTGCTACAGCCACCTGCGAGCCGCCGCGCGGGCTGGGCCGCGCGGCGGAGCCGGGCGAGATGCTGGTCCAGCACAGGTCGTCCAGGCTGTACTCCCAGACGTCGTTGAAGTACCTGCACGACCGCGTGCGTGAGCGCGCCCGTGCAGGAGCGAGCTCTCGATCTGGTAGACACTGCAGCTGTCACACCAATCTGTGAGGGTGCGCAGCAAGCGCGGCGGCGCAAGAGGTGGTGGCGCGCAGCGCATGGCTTACCCTGGCATGCACGGAGCGCGGCAGATACAAGTGCAGTACTCACGACAAATTTTCGATCCGCCACTGCACAAACCACGTCACCGAGTCTGCCTAACATCTCGGGCGAGCCTAAGGCTGTAAGTTCAGCAACAGCCGTTCCATGTGCCTGCCACGGCCCTGCGGGCAGCCCATCCTGGGCCCGGATACATGCACAGCAGCAGGCCTTGCGCCTTGCGTCTTCCTGCTGCCAAGCACCGCGCACGCTGACAGTGTCGCGCTGCGCACGCTGACAGGGTCGCGCTGCGCACGCAGCGCGCGTGGATAGGAGGCGGCTCGCTGTGGCGGGCGCGCACTGGCAGGCCTTGCCGGAGTCGTTGAAGCCGCCGAACACGATGAGCCGGTTCCTGTGCAGCGCCATGCGGTGGCCGGAGCGGCCGGCCGGGCCGCCCTTGGCGGGCAGCAGCTCCCAGGTGTGCTGCTCCAGGTCCATGCGCCACAGGTCCTTGTAGTGCTTGAAGTTCCTCTGCGGTTCGCGCCGGCGACTCAGGCCGCTTCCCATTGCATGACTGCACAGCTCAAGCGCTGCACACAGCCGACCTTTGAATGGCGCCCATACAAGCCCTGCAGGCCCTGCAGGGCTCCTGTAACAGAGACGTGCTTCCAAGGCCTGCGCTGCAAGCATGCCTGGCCTCGACCGCGCCGCATGGGTTTTGCGGGGCATGCCTGGTTGGGCGACATGAGCTCACCGCCGAAGATGTACAGGTAGCCGCGGTGCGCCACGGCCTGGTGTGAGCTGCGCGGCGCGGGCCTGCGGCCGAAAGAGGGTGTGGAAAGGTGGCAGGCAGCATGGCTGAGGCATGCCAAGAGTTCCTGGTGCGTGCACGAGTGCAGAATGCTACATGCATGCGGCAGCGGACAGCAGGAGCCCATGCAAAGCAATGACTCCTGAATGTCTGAAGGTGGGCGTCTGTGGCAAGCACCAAGCCAGCCGCAGCAATGCTCCCTTGCTCCCTTCTGGCCTAGGGCCTAGGGCAGGGCACACCCGCCGGGAGAGATGACCTGCATCCAGCGGTCCTTCTTGGGGCTGTAGACATAAAAGTCGTTGAAGCACCGGACCTTGTCCGCCTTGCCATCATAGAACTCTGCAGGGCATGCCCCCAAGCTACAGAGATCTTGAACAGTGGCAGTGAAGCAAGCACAGAGCGCAGGGCGCACCGCCGCCGAAGAGCACAATGTCGCAGTCCTTCTGCAAGCACCAGCAGCCTCACGTTAGAAAACCGCTTCTTCAAGGGGTCAGTCCAGGCGCTGCACCTGGGCGTGGTGCAGGTGTCCTCACCTGGCTCGGCAAGGCAGTCCAGGTCGCAAACACGCGCGGGGACGGCGGCGCGGCCTCGCCGAGCACCTGCACCGCCTTCTTCTGCTTGTCCGCCGCACTGAAGTGCGCCAGCAGGGCGTCCAGGTCGTCCTCGCCTCCCTGCGTTTGGCTTGTTGTACGTAAGTTCTGAACAAGCGCATTCACAAACATACCAAAAAAAGGTGCAAAGAATGGACTGAGCTGTAGAATCAATACAACAGACTAGTTACGCGAAGGCTGCACAAGACTTATGTTGTGGAGTTGCAAGAGGAGCGCTGACTCACGGCAGCACTCTTCTCCGCTCGCCGCTGCTCCTTTGTGGCATTGAGCGCCGTCTTCTTTTCCGTCTTGGAAGCGCCCAGCCCGGGCTGCTTGCCCTTCTGCTTCTTGCGCTTGTCTCGTCCGCTGCCCATGCTGCTCCCTTGCTACAAGAACTTATGGTTGGGGCCGCTGCAAGGAAGGTGAACACAGTGTGTGCACAGGTCGCAAAGGCATACCGTGTTTCATTGAGGTGTCGTAGCAGCGACAGGCTAGGATCAAATACACACCCTCCTGCGCTCTGTTTCAGCGCACGCACCTATTTTGGCATGCAGTATATAGCTTTGCTCTGTATCTGTAAGGAGTCCTCTGCCACAGCCTGCCTGCTCCCGACCATTGCAGCTCAAGCGCTTCCTTCACCTTGCTACTTTTGCCAGCTATGGGTCGCAAGCGTGCTGCATCGCGTAGCCTGGGAAGCTCTTCACCGCAGACACACAAAGTGGTTAAGTCCTGGCAACTATCTGGGACTGCGTGTGGAAGCAGAAACAGCATGCTTGCTGCAGACACGGTTCGTCTTTGGCATACAAGTATTCAAGATCGCTGTTAGTTCAGCAGGCACCTGCTTTGTCGCCCTGGAACTGCATATGTTCTGACAGAACACGTCCAGCAGGCGCTTGCTGAGCCAGGGCAGGGCCTGCGTGGCAGCGACACGGTGGTAGCCGCGGCCGACGTGTCTGCCGCCGCTCTGAGCATCCTGCAGCTCCTCTTGCTGCACCCATTGGCCAGCGTGTGCGGCCGTAGCCTGCGCGAACAGACTGTGCTGGACCTGGCCGCCGCAGGCCTGCAGTCAGCGGGCTACATCAGCGTGTGCGTGCAAGACGCTACTGCCTTTCTCGCAAGGTTTCTACCACACGCATAACAACTTCCCCCTCTTGCCGACCATTTGTGTCTGAGCCGCAGGCTGCCCTTTGCAGGTGGGGACACGGCTGCCGCGCTGTGTACACCAGGACGCCGTCTTTCCCGTTGCGCCTGGGAGCAGCTGCAGACACAGCGCTGGGCAGCACCAGCGACGCTGGTCTCCTGCATCATGACAACGTGTGGGAATCACTCATACTTGCGGTCGGGAGCAAGCGCGTCCGCTCAGCACTAGCAGCAGACAAGAGTTGCCGCTAGACCACCACAGGAGAGAACAAGCAGGGCAGCAAGACAGGATGCGCTGGGGAGAAGCAGCTTGCTTGGCTCAATGCATTGCAGCATTGTTTATTGCTGACGACCAGCACAGGCCACATGGCATGTCAAAGAGCGAAGCAAACATGCAAACATGATCAGCATTCTTTACCCTCGAGTTCAGCTATCTATACCGCAGGAATGTGCAAATGCACAAACAACGCAATTGCGCTACATTTTCTGCATATGTCCTGCCAATTGTGACCGCGACTCATTAGACGCTTGCCCGTGCGGCTTGTGCAGCGACTCAGACCGCGACCCAGTACTCGAAGGGCTGTGCAGCTGCTGCAGCAAGCCCGCGGGACTGCTTGCTGCTGACCAGTCTCCCTCTGCTTCCTCCCCCACCGTCTGCAGCCGTCCGCTCCCCAGGTCGTTGGCCAGTGCGTGCGCTCGCAGGTGGGAAATGCCAAAATCTTCGTCCTCCTCCGCGCTGCGCAAGTAGTCCTGCCGCACTGCCAGAGACCTGTTAACAAGTCTGCAGTGACCGGCGGGCATGCATGCGCGCCGCACCGACCGACCACAGTGTCGGGCAATGCCTGTGACTCAATATGACATTGCCCTTGGTGTGTGCACGAAGACAGAAACCCACTTCCTGCAGGGCATGCGACAAGCTGGAGGTTCGGCGCCCGGTCCCTTTACTTGCAGCGGCGCGCCTCAATGACCATGCGCGGGTCGGCGCGCGGGTCATCAACCACAGAGGACACAAATGAGTTGGCCAGCGGGTCCTGCAGCACGAGCGTCCAGGGCGCCTCCAGCGCGGCGCACGCCTCCAGCTTTGCGAAGAACGCCTGCCAGGCCGCGCGGTCGTCCGTGCGCGCCGAGTCGCCCAGGTGGAAGCTCTGCGCAGCGACCGCCCACAGCGCGTGAGGTGCCCTGGACAGAGGCACTTGTGCTGTCATACCGCGCAAGTGTGTTTCCCCAGACGTGACTGCATGGAATTGTTTCTCCACGGCTGTGCCACACCGTGGTATAGCCACAACCAGTTGTATATAGGCGTTCCCCTTTGCCACAAGCGCGCCTGCGTGCTCTTCAGCGCGGTCCCAACGGCCTGCACCAGCCCCTCCACGGTCGTTACCAGGCCGCCGAGCGTCCCCGTGCTCACCTCCAGCTCCAGCTCCGGCACGAGCACCTGGGTCGCATGCTGGTGAGAAGGCACGACAGGCGGCAGAGCCAAGCAGGCACTGTGGGTGCATCATCACAACCTCATGGCCCGAGGCATCGCTGGCCAAGGCTGTTACACATGTGGCCTTGGCTCACAAGTATGTAAAGCTTGCACTACAATGACACATATCTATGGCTGCATGCACCGCCAGACCTTCAGTGTGCCGGGCATCTGGTATGCTTCTCTTGGAGCTCACGTGGGACCTCACAAATGCCCTTCTCACATGGTCCAGTGTCCTGGCATGATCAAGTGTACAAGCGGGCGGCGTGGGGAGCAACACCGAGGCGGTCTCGGCCTTGATGACGTCCCGGCGCAGGTCGTCAGGCTCGGCAACGCGTAGCGTGATGCGCCTACCGCGCTCGCTGATGCCACCGCTGCCCTTAACCGCGGCGTTCTTATAGCCGCACACGTCGCAGGAGTCGGCCATCAGGATAACACCCTGCGTGCATGGAGGACACCTCACGGCTTGCGTTGCAGATGCTGTGCCTATAGTCACCCAAGCAGTAGCACGTAAAACAAGGCTTTATGCTGCCTGTATGGCCAGGCTTTTGCGCAGCGGCTGGCAGGCGCTCGCTGTGTCAGCAAGCTTGTGCGCATGCCGCGCGCTGGCTGATTTATGACACAGGCAAGGTGTCACCAGGCTAGAAGACACACATATACTAGCGACTGCAAACCGAGACACACACTCGCTATAAGAACTCCAATCTCAAACATCTCTGCACAGCACATGCGCTTCAGTGCGCCGGCTTTCGCGCTCCGCCTCTGCCTCCCGCCAGGCCTGTGGCCTTGCCAATACGTTTGTTCTCAACGTGGACTGCTGCTCTCCACACAGGGGCCCACCTTGAAGAAGGGGATGTCGGTCTGGTACATGCGCGTGGTGCCAGGCGCGCCACAGGCCGCGCAGCTGCACGGCAGCTCCAGCACCTCCTCGGGCGCAGCATAGCGAGCAAGCAGCGCCTCCGCGCCGGCGCCGCTCAGGCGCGCGAGGCCCCTGCATCGGGGCCGTGGCAGGCTGGACGCTCCGGCCCTCGGTGCCAGCCTTGCCAAGGTATATCCGCGCACTAGACACGTCGATATACGCCAGCAGCACATCAAAGCCATGGCAGCACTGCGTGCGCCTTGCTTGCGCAGCTAGTCGAGTTAGCACGTTTTGCGCCGCGCACAGCCCTTGTCAAGTCAGCCGGGGTTTCTCACACATTAACAGATGCATGTCCTCTAGTCAGCAGGACAGGGAGCCTGCCGGGCAGCAACTGTGCATGGCTGGCCCAATGTCGCACAGGGAGCCTTCGTCAGTGTGCATGCCCAGGAAGGGTCTGGCGGCGCGCCAAAGTGTGACCGTAGCCGACGCTGAAAGAGTTTGGTGGTTAAGTGAGTGGCCGCAACAACACTGCAGGCCTGTGTCGGCGGACAGAGGCGCGCCGGTGCGCTGCAGCCGCGCCGACCGCCCTGACGCCGTGGTGCACGTCGCCGGGCGATATCTCGCCTGCGTCGGTGGACGCAGCAGGCGCGTGCGCGCCCTCCGCCGCCGGCGCCGACTCCGCTTCCGCAGGCGGGAGCAGCCCTATGGCTGCTGCCTGCGTAGCCACTCTCAGCGTATCAGAGAATGAAGCGGAGCGGCTCCTCTTTGGGCTCCCAGACCGCTCTGCCGCGTGCCAAGCAAGCGTCCTGCGCAGGCGAGCTCTTGGGCGCGCGGAACTCGCTGGAGCCTGCCAGTGTGCGCGCGACACCACAGCTGGCGCGCATGCAGCAGTGTCACAGCACCGAGCCGGGCGGCCGCCGCGCCTGCTCGCGCGTGCGCTCGTAGCGCTCCAGCGACAGCAGCCCGTCCGCGTCAATGCCGCCCGGGCCAGCCTCCACGTAGCTGTTGCCAGCCGGGTCGTCCAGACGCAGCGTGAAAGCAGCCTCGCCCGACACGCACGCGTCCAGCCGCGCCAGGAACGCGCCAACAGCCGCCCCCTGCCCCCACGAGAATAGCCTCGAGGCTGTGTGCCGACCACACAGGGCAACAGGCACAGGGACCTGGGGAAGCTGCAACTGGTGTGCTGGGCAGAGGTGGTGCACGCAACCGCGCACTTGCTAAGCCCGTGACCAAGGAGCCGCACCCAACTTCATTGTCAGCTCAGCCACCCCGCCCGCCGCCAACGGAGGCTGCGCGCAAGCCGGCTGAAGGCTACAGGCACAGCGCACTAGCTCCCCTGCCCCGGCGCCGCCGGCGCCGCGCCTGCGCAGGGTCGGCCGCGGTGCGCTCGGGCTGCAGCGCGCGCAGCGCCTCCGCCGCGTCGCGCAGCAGGCCTTCCACTGTGGTGATGCTGCCGCGCTGCGTGTCCGCCGGAATCTCAAAGGCCAGCTCCGGCACGATGGCGGTCGCCGTGTCGGACTTGACCACCTGGAGCCGCCCCGCAAGTGATGGTGCGGGAGAGAAGGCGGGGCGCGAGCGGAGACACAGCACCCCTGGTTGGGGCTGCGCTGAGAGCTTCGGGTGAGTCGCCAGGCAAGGAGAGGTGACAAGAAGGTGCAGGCAGGGCACCCCGGACTGTCCTGAAGAGCTTTGGGCCGGCCGGACAAGCTGCAGGCGGCGCACCTGCCGGCTGAGCGCCTCGGCGTCGCCAGAGCGCACCGTTAGGCTGTACCGGACGCCCGTCTCGCCGTATGTGCCCGTGAACTGCACCTCGTTGTTCCTGCACAGCCGAGCGCTTTTGGATTACTGCACAATCCATGTTGCCATAAACATTGCAGTGCAGTGGCACATATGACGGCGCGGGCTACCGCACACCTTGTGTCGCAGTGCGGGCACTCAAAGGAGCACACCAAGAGCTCGCGAAAGTGCGGAATGTTCGTGAGCAGCATTTGCGTGGTCCCCTACGGCGCGCACCGCGCTTGAACGTCCCAGCTCTGCAATGATGCGCACAGTGTGTTGTAGGTAGGAGGCTCACGTTTTCATGGCAGTTCATACACAAACTCTCCACCGCGAACGCCTCTCCGCGAGCGTCGTCAGCCATGGCCTCGCCAGGCTGATGCTCTACAGCCGCAGCCATGCGCAAGCAGGCAAAGCGTGAAAGCTAGAAAAGAAGGCTCTGAGAGAGCAGCCAGATGGAGAAACCGCTCCGCCCTAGTTTTTCAGGTGAAGGTAAGCCGGCAGGCTAGCTCTCTGTGTGCAAAGCGAAGACGGAGGTGGATAGTCACGCAGGCGTGCGTCAATACTGAGAGGCGTAGGCAGCAAACACGTTCAGCGGTATTGGTTTGATACAAGCTCGGAAGTGTGCCATGCGCCTGTGACTTGCAGCCTGCTGTGCACCGCCCTGTAGCAAGAGCGCGTAGGTTCCCGAGCGCGGATTGCTGGAACGAGCAAAGCGGACCACCGTGTGCGTCGGGACAAGGCGGAGTCGCGCAGCCCGCGCACAATGCTGAGCCCGGAGCCCATCCTCGACGTCGTGCGAGGGCTCAGCACGGTGCGGCGCGCTCGCGCACCGCCTCTGCGGCGCCCCGGCCCGCGCCGCGCGACACCGCTCGCGGCGGAGCAAGCCGCGCGCACGATGTGCGCTCTGCCGCCCCGCCCGCCGAGCCGCGGCGGCCGTGCAGGTCGCCTCCTTCGCCATCGTCTACACGCAGTTCTACCGGCTGCTGAACGACATCTTCACCAGCGAGTGCGAGGTGTGCCGCGGCACGGGCCGCATCATCTGCAAGCACTGCCGCGGCACGAAGACGCTGCGCGCGCGGCCGGGCGTCTTCACCATCCAGCGCCTGCAGGTCGTCGACCGGGACCCGGCGGATGTGTGCGCACCCCCCACCCTCCCGGCCAGCGCGCCCCCCGCTCGCCCTGCCTGGGCCCGCCGCTTGAGCGCACAGGCGTGCAGCTGCTCTCCGGCGCTGCGTGTGTGCACAGCATCGCCCCTCCCTGCCAGCCCGCCCCCCGCTCGCCCTGCCAGAACCCGCCGCCTGAGCGCACAGGCGCGCAGCTGTGGTCCGGCGCTGCGCACCGCAACCTGCCTGAACCTCGCGGAGGCGCCCCTGTCTCCCGCGCTGCCCGGCCGAGCGGGCTGCGCGAGCTTGCTGGCGCGCGTGTCGTGCCGCTCGCGCGCAGCCGCGCCGGCAGGCGCCGCGCGCGACTCCTCGCCGTCGCGGCGCAGCAGGCGCAGGCGCCCGCGCAGCCGCTTGAGCTAGCAGCCGCTTCGGCGAGCTCAGGCCCGGCCCGCCCCAGCCGCGAGCGGGCCGCAGCAGCAGCGCCCGAGGCGCGTCCCCGCGCGCAGGTACCCTTGCATCTACTGCGGGCCGTCCACCGAGTACGATTTTGAGCTGATCGACGAGGACAAAGAGGAAGAGGCGTATGCCATCATGGACAACTTCAAGGCGGCCTACGCAAACAAGTGCGGCCCACACGCTGCCTGCGACCGCTGCCCCGCGGGGTGCCGGACACGCGCCCGCGGAGCACAGGCATGAACTAAGAGCCTGGCCAGGCCGGCGCTGGGCCGGCGCTCCGCTCTCAGCCTGCTCCGACAGCCTCAGCGCGCGCAGCGCGCTGCCGCCTGGCAGGGCTGGCGGGCCCGCCCCTGGAGCCGCGCGCCGAGCGCGCGCCTGGGCCGCGCCGCGCAGGATCGTGCCCAACCCGCAGCCCATCCTGGCGGGCACGGTGCCCTGCCCGGGCTGCGAGGGCTTCCCCACGATCTACCGCCACACGCCCGACTTCTCGCGCTTCGCCGGCCTCAAGCTCAACTTCCACTACATCGTGCGCGCGGGCCGGGC
>JAABUU010000246.1_pt1 | contig 130998 bp, 129 predicted proteins | sample 5559301 | NCBI WGS metagenome assembly JAABUU01 (sample SAMN10711884, study PRJNA513360) | rock metagenome | isolation source: Antarctica rocks | place: Antarctica: Victoria Land, Richard Nunatak white | reverse complement strand
ACGGTCGAGGTCCTCGCAGGAGCGGTTTGCTTGGTCGCTTCCGATCCTCCGGGGCCTCGACCCCTCTACCGCTCTCACTCATCGCCCGGCGTGTCGACCCCGCCCCCACCACAGGTATGAAGAGCCCGATAACGGCGTGGGCCGTCGGGATGCCCAGCCCGTCGGGCAGGCGCTCGCCCAGGCCCGAGCGGTAGACCAGCGGCTCGGTCTGCCAGGGCAACTGGGCCAGGGCATCCTCGCGCAGCTCCGGCGGGACGACCGCGAAGTAGGGCGACCGGGCCCATGACTGCACGACCTTGACGAAGAAGGCGAAGGGCTGCTCGCCAGCGGGTGTGCGCGCGCGTCCGCGCACCCAGTACCGTCCAGCGGTCGTCAGTGCCTCGATGTCGTAGGCAGCCACTGTGGCGCACGACGTCAGCAGCTCGAGATCGGCAGCCCGCTCCATGCCCAGGCTGCCCGCCACCATGGCTGTCAGCTCGTCGTCGGACACGTCGGCGGCGCAGAGCAGTGAACGATCGTGCATGAGGGCCTCCGGGCGGCGGGTACTGCTCCCCGTCAGCCGGGACCATGATCGCGCCGCTGGGGGCTGTCAAGCGACATGTGGCGGCGGCCAGCCGTTCAGCGCAGCTCGTACCAGTCGTAGTGCAGGTCCGCGAGGCTCCCCTTGCCGACCGCCTGCACGGCATTGAGCCAGGCATAGTCGGGGTGGCCGGTCTCGAATCGGGGAGCGACGTACATCGGGGCGCTGCCCATCCCGCCGCTGATGTCGGTACGGCCCGAGTACTGCACGTACACCAGTGCGCCCTCCGGCGTCTCGATCGTAGCCCGCACGTCGATGGTGGCGACTGCGCCGACCATGCTCAGCCAGTCAGCCGCGGCGTGCCCCTTCAGCGTTCCCGTCAGCCGTCCGGTGAAGGTCATGCCGGTGAGCTCAGCGACGGTGCGGTGCCCGCTCGGACCGGCGCCCACCCGGAACGGTTCAGCCAAGGTCACGTCGATGCCGCACAGCGGGACAAGCTCCAAGCTCATCCGGGGGACGGTACGCCGGGACTCGCGGGCCCGTTCGCGGCGCTCAGCAGCGCCAGCATCTCGGGCAGGTCGAACACCTGCGCCGTTGCCACTCCGGACTGCCGCCCCACATGCGGGTCGGCACCGGCCTCGAGCAGCGCACGCACGGCATCCGCGTCCTGCCGGAACACAGCCGCGCCGAGTGCCGGCTGACCGCGGTCGTTGACCCGGTTGGGATCCGCACCGTGGGCGAGCAGCACGCGCACTGTCGGTGCGTGGCGGTGGTAGGCCGCAAGGATCAGCAGGGTGTCGCCCTGGCCGTTGGTCAGGTTGACCGGCAGGCCGGCGTCGAGGTGCGCGGTCAGCTCGTCGGCCGCGCCGTCACGCGCCAGGTCGAAGATGCGGTGGGCAAAGTCGAGGACATCATCGGGAATGTCCCCACCGCGGCCTTCGGCCCGACCCGGAGCCGGCTCGGCAGACACGACCCAGGTCAGACGTTGAATCCGAGCGCCCGCAGCTGCTCACGGCCGTCGTCGGTGATCTTGTCCGGACCCCAGGGCGGCATCCAGACCCAGTTGATCCTGATGTCGTCGACCAGCGGGCTCGGCCCCTCGGTCAGCACTGACCGCGTCTGGTCCTCGATGACGTCGGTCAGCGGGCAGGCCGCCGAGGTCAGCGTCATGTCGATGACTGCTGTGCGAGGGCTGCCGTCGTTCTGGTCAACGGTGATGCCGTACACCAGGCCGAGGTCCACGACGTTGATGCCGAGCTCGGGGTCGACGACGTCGCGCATGGCCTCCTCGAGGTCATCGATCGTGGCTGCGTCGATCTCGCCGCCGGGCACGGCCGGGCTGGGGGCGGTGCTTGTCTGCTCGCTCACGCGCTCATCTCCTTGTCGACGTTCGTGCTGCCGGCTGCCTGCACGACGGCGTCCTTCCAGGCCAGCCATCCGAGCAGCGCGCACTTCACGCGCGCCGGGTACTTCGACACGCCCGCGAACGCGACGGCATCCTCCAGCACGTCCTCGTCCGGCTGGCCCTGGCCGCGCGAAGTCATCAGCGCGTGGAACTCGCGCTCGACCTCGAGCGCGTCGCCGATGCTGCGCCCGATGACAAGGTCGCTCATCACAGAGACCGACGCCTGGGAGATCGAGCAGCCGTCGCTCTCGTACGAAACGTCCTCGACGCTGCCGTCGGCCAGGCGCACGCGCAGCGTGACCTCGTCACCGCACGTCGGGTTGACGTGGTGGACCTCGACGTCGAACGGGTCGCGCAGCCCGCGGTGATGCGGGTTGCGGTAGTGGTCGAGGATGATCTCCTGGTACATCGAGCTCATGTCCACAGCGCTCACCTGCCCCTCACCGTGAGAACAACAGCTGGACCCGGGCCAGACCTTCCACCAGCGCGTCGATCTCGCCCAGGGTCGTGTAGACCGCGAACGACGCGCGCGTGGTCGCCGGCACCGAGTACCGGACACAGACCGGGCGGGCGCAGTGCTGGCCCACCCGCACGGCAATGCCGGACTCGTCCAGCAGCTGGCCCACGTCGTGCGGATGCACGCCGGGCAACGCGAACGAGATCGCCCCGCCGCGGCCCTCCGGCGTCGGCGGGCCGATGACCCGCAGGCCTGGCACTTCCGCCAGCCGGTCGAGTGCGTAGGAGGTGACCTGCCGCTCGTGCGCCTCGATGGCGTCCATTCCCAGCGCCATCAGGTAGTCGGCCGCAGCGCCCAGTCCGACGACCTGCGCGATGGGCGGGGTGCCGGCCTCGAAACGGTGCGGCGGCTCGGAGTAGGTGGAGCCGCTCATCTCGACCAGCTCGATCATCTCACCGCCGCCGAGAAACGGCGGTAGCTCGGCCAGCAGGTCAAAGCGGCCCCAGAGCACGCCGATGCCGGTCGGGCCGAGCATCTTGTGCCCGCTGAAGGCGATGAAGTCGACGCCCAGCGCCTGGACGTCGACGCCCATGTGCGGCACCGACTGGCAGGCATCGAGCACGACTGTTGCGCCGACGGCGCGGGCTCGGTCGCGCACGGCGGCCACGTCGTTGACAGTGCCGAGGATGTTCGACTGGTGGACGAACGAGACGATCCTGGTGCGCTCGGTGATCACGCCGTCACGCAGGTCGAGCCGGCCCTCCTCGGTCAGCCCGAACCACTTCAGCGTGGCGCCGGAGCGCTCGCACACGAGCTGCCACGGCACGAGGTTGGAGTGGTGCTCCATCTCCGTGACGACGACCTCGTCACCGGGCCGGAGCCGGCTGCCGAGGGTGTAGGCCAGCAGGTTGAGCGCCTCGGTGGCGTTCTTCGTGAAGACCACCTCGCGCCGGTCGGCCGCGTTGATCAGCCGGGCGACAGTGTCGCGGCCGCCCTCGTACAGCGCGGTGGCCTCTTCCGCGAGGGTATGGATGCCCCGGTGGACGTTGGCGTTGTGCCACTCGTAGTACTCACGCTCGGCATCGAGCACAGCCGTCGGCTTCTGGGAGGTGGCGGCCGAGTCCAGGTAGACCAGCGGACGGTCGCCGTGGAGCAGCCGGCCGAGCACCGGAAAGTCCTTGCGCACGACCTCGACGTCGAAGGAAGCGGCGAGCCGCCGCTCCGCCGGCGCCAGCGGTGCCCCGGCCGGCTCCTGGAGCGCGAGCACGGGCGAGCCGCCGATGTCGCCTGTCGCGGCTTCGTCCGCCGCGGCTTCGTCGACCACAACTTCGTCGACCACAGCCGCCGGCACCTCGGGCATCACGCGCCGCCTGCTCCGACGCCCGGCAGAATCGGGCCGCGCTCGGCTGGCTCGACGCCTGAGCCGGCAGCGTCGCCGCCGAAGCGCGCGTAGCCCTCGCTCTCCAACTGCGACGCGAGCTCGGCGCCGCCGGACTCGACGATGCGGCCGGCGGACATGACGTGCACGAAGTCGGGCGTGATGTAGCGCAGGATCCGCGTGTAGTGCGTGATCAGCAGCGTGCCGACCTCGCCGCCCGCACGGGCACGGTTGACGCCCTCGCTGACGCTGCGCAGCGCATCGACGTCGAGCCCGGAGTCGGTCTCGTCGAGGATGGCGATCTTCGGCTTGAGCAGCGCCATCTGCAGGATCTCGTGCCGCTTCTTCTCGCCGCCGCTGAAGCCCTCGTTGACGTTGCGCTCGGCGAAGGTCGGGTCCATCTCCAGCCCTGACATCTCCGCGCGGACCTCCTTGACCCACGTGCGCAGCTTCGGCGCCTCACCGCGGACCGCTGTCGCAGCCGAGCGCAGGAAGTTCGACACCGTCACGCCCGGTACCTCAACGGGGTACTGCATGGCGAGAAACAGCCCGGCCCTGGCCCGCTCGTCGACCGTCATGGCGAGCACGTCCTCGCCGTCGAGCGTGATGCCGCCCGAGGTCACCCGGTACTTGGGATGCCCGGCGACCGAGTAGGCCAGGGTCGACTTGCCGGACCCGTTCGGGCCCATGATCGCGTGCGTCTCCCCCGCCCGGACGGTGAGGTCGACGCCTCGCAGGATTTCTTTGTCCTCGACCGACACGTGCAGGTCGGTGATCTCCAGAACGCTCATGGCTCCACATCCACGAGGACTTCGTCGCCCTCGACCTTGACCGGAAAGACAGCAATGGGCTCCGTGGCGGGCAGGCTCGTCGCCTTGCCGGTGCGCAGGTCGAACCGCGACCCGTGCAACCAGCACTCGACGCGCCCGTCCTCCACGTCGCCTTCGGACAGCGACACCTCGGCGTGCGAGCAGATGTCGTCGACGGCGAACACCCCGCCATCTGAGCGGGCGATGCAGACGGGATCGCCCTCGACCTCGACCTGCAGGGCAGACTCCTCCGCAATGTCCGAGAGCTTGCAGACGCGGGTCCAGCTCATGGCGCCACCCCCGTGGCGGGCTCAGCTGGGACGGGGTCGCCCGCTGCCAGCTCGACCTCGACGGCGCCCTGCACCCGGGCCTGCAACTGCTCGCCGGGCAGCTGGGCGATGATGTCGGCGAAGAAGCCGTGCACGACCAGGCGCCGGGCCTCGTCGGCGGTGATACCGCGGGCCATCAGGTAGAACAGCGCCTCGTCGTCGAACCGGCCCGTGGCGCTGGCGTGCCCGGCGCCGGTGACCTCACCAGTCTCGATCTCGAGGTTCGGGACGCTGTCGGCCCGGGCCCCGTCGGACAGGACAAGGTTGCGGTTGAGCTCGTAGGTGTCGGTGTCGACGGCGGCGGCCCGGATCAGCACGTCGCCGATCCAGACCCCGTGCGCACCCTCGCCGCGCAGCGCGCCCTTGTAGGTCACGCGGCTCCGGCAGGACGGGGCGGCGTGGTCGACGAACAGGCGGTGCTCCTGGTGCTGGCCGGCGTCGGTGAAGAACAGTCCGTACAGCTCGGCGTCGCCGCCGGGCCCGGCGTAGGTGACAGTGGGCAGCAGGCGCACGACGTCCCCCCCGAGGGTGACGACGACATGGCGGACCCGCGCGTCGCGCCCGACGCGCAGCGCGTGCGCGCCGAGGTGGACGGCGTCATCGTCCCAGTCCTGCACCGACACCACGGTCACCTGTGAGCCGTCGCCGGCCACGACCTCGACGTTGAGGGCATGCGAACCGGCGCCGGTGTGGTCGAGCACGACTGTGGCAGCGGCGTGCCGGCCAATGTCGAGCACGACGTGGGCCACGTCGACGCCAGTGTCTGCTCCGCCGGGGCCGCCGGTGCTGCGGACAGCCAGGTGCGCGACGGCGTCGACCTCCTCGACCGGCACGGTGACGAGCAGGGCGTCGTCGACCCTGGCCATCGCCAGCGCCGTCAGCCGGTCGGCCGGGATGAGGGCACGCCCGACCCGCTCGTCGTCCATTCCCACCCGCTCGGCGGTCGCGCCGTGCAGCTCGGTCGTGATCTCGGCGGCCGCGAGGGGCGCGGCGTCCTCGAGGGCAGCCGACAGGCGCCGCAAGCGGCGCATGGGGGTGAAGCGCCACTCTTCCTCGCGCCCGGTGGGGACAGCGAAGGCGCCCGGGTCGCGCGAGAGCATGCGTTGCGGGGTGCCGGTGGCCTTGCGAGCGCCCGGCCCCCCCACGGGCTTGCCGGGGCCGGCCGTCGCCGACGCCATCGCCGACGAGGCCTGGCGGGTTGCCTCGCGCTCCGCCGCGATCGCGGTGTCCATCTGGTCGCGCAGCTCGCTCCCGGGAGCGAGGTCGGCTGCCCGGCCGGTGTCGATCGTCGACCGGTCAGCCAACTGAGCCCTCCATCTGCAGCTCGATCAGCCGGTTGAGCTCGAGGGCGTACTCCATCGGTAACTCGCGGGCGATCGGCTCGACAAAGCCGCGCACGATCATCGCCATGGCCTCGTCCTCGCCCAGCCCCCGGCTCATCAGGTAAAAGAGCTGGTCGTCGCCGACCTTGCTGACGGTTGCCTCATGGCCGATCGAGGCGTCGTCCTCGCGCACATCGACGTAGGGGTAGGTGTCGGAGCGGCTGATGGTGTCGACGAGCAGCGCGTCGCACTTCACGGTCGCCCGGCTGTGCTCAGCTCCCTCCTGGATCTGCACCAGCCCGCGGTAGGAGGTGCGGCCGCCGCCGCGGGCCACCGACTTGCTGATGATCGTGCTCGAGGTGTTGGGCGCGGCGTGCACCATCTTGGAGCCGGCGTCCTGGTGCTGGCCCTCCCCCGCGAACGCGATAGACAGCGTCTCGCCCTTGGCGTGCTCGCCGAGCAGCCACACCGCCGGGTACTTCATCGTGACCTTGGAGCCGATGTTGCCGTCGATCCACTCCATCGTCCCGCCGGCCTGCACGGCAGCGCGCTTGGTCACCAGGTTGTAGACGTTGTTCGACCAGTTCTGAATTGTCGTGTACCGGACGCGGGCGTCCTTCTTCACGACGATCTCGACGACTGCCGAGTGCAGCGAGTCGGAGGAGTAGATGGGCGCCGTGCAGCCCTCGACGTAGTGCACGTACGAGCCCTCGTCGGCGATGATCAGCGTGCGCTCGAACTGGCCCATATTCTCGGTGTTGATGCGGAAGTAGGCCTGCAGCGGGATCTCGACGTGCACGCCCTTGGGTACGTAGATGAACGACCCGCCCGACCACACGGCAGTGTTGAGCGCGGCGAACTTGTTGTCGCCGACCGGGATCACCGAGCCGAAGTACTCGCGGAACAGGTCCTCGTGCTCGCGCAGACCGGTATCGGTGTCGAGGAAGATGACGCCCTGCTCTTCAAGGTCTTCTCGAATTTTATGGTAAACAACTTCTGATTCATATTGGGCAGCTACTCCAGCAACAAGTCGCTGCTTCTCCGCCTCTGGAATTCCGAGTTTATCGTAGGTCGCTTTGATGTCGGCGGGCAGGTCCTCCCAGGACTCCGCCTGCTTCTCCGTCGAGCGCACGAAGTACTTGATGTTGTCGAAGTCGATGCCGGACAGGTCGGCGCCCCACGTCGGCATGGGCTTGCGCTCGAACAGCTTCAGGCCTTTGCGCCGCATCTCGAGCATCCAGGCGGGCTCGGACTTGAGGACGCTGATGTCGAGCACGGTGGCGTCGGACAAGCCGCGCTTGACCGTGGAGGCGTAGCTGTCGGAGTCCGACCAGCCAAACTTGTAGGTGCCAAGACCTTCGAGCTCAGATTCGACGGCGGTCATGCGGACCCCTTCCGTGGAGCGGCGGGCGCGCCGGCAGCAGCCGGAGCAGTGGTGGGAGACGTGGCGACGGCGGGAGACGCGGGAGACGCTGCCGAGGACGGCAGCGGGACGTGCAGGGTGCAGACGCCGTCGCCGTGGGCAATGGTCGCGAGCCGCTGCACGTGGGTGTCGAGCAGGCGAGACAGCGCGGCTGTCTCCGCATCGCACAGCGCAGGGAACTCACCAGCGACCGAGGCGACCGGGCAGTGGTGCTGGCAGAGCTGGGTGCCGGTGGCGACCTCGTGGACGGTCGCGGCATAGCCCTCATCGGTCAGCGCCCCGGCGAGCGCGGACACGAGAGCGGGACCGGCCACTGTGCTCGGCAGCCGGTTGGTCAGGCGGTCAGCGAGCTGCTCGGCGCGGTCGGTGGCGAACGCATCGACGGCGGCGGGGCCGGCCTGCTCGTTCAGGAAGCGCAGCGCGCTCACGGCGAGGTCGTCGTAGGCGGATGGGCCGGCGGCGTGACCTGCCGCAGTGAGGGCGTAGGCGCGAGCGGGGCGCCCCCGGCCGCGGGGGCGCGTGCTGCGGACCGCCCGCGTCGTGATCGTGCCGGTTGTCAGCATCGTGTCGAGGTGGCGGCGGATGGCAGCCGGCGACAGGCTGAGCCGCTTGCCCAGCTCGGCTGCCGTGGACGGACCGAGCTCGAGCAGCAGCCGGGCGACGCGGTCGCGCGTCCGGGCGTCGACGCCCTGCGGCGCACGCTGCAGCGTCCCGGTTGTTTCCACAACGCCATTGTGCCCTAAATCCAGCCGGAAGGTGTCGCCGGGGACGGCGACATCTGGGCCACGGCAACGTCAGGCGGCCAGCACTACCTGGACGCCAACCCTCTCGTACGTGTCCCTCGCCCGAGCGTCGCGAGTCGCAAGAATGGCATCGTGCTCGGCGGCGGCTAGGGCCACGAGTGCGTCGTAGGCCGCGCCGCCGGCTATGCCCAGCGCAGCGGCATCGCGACACTGGTGTCCAACGCCAGCGATGGAGTCAACGCCGGCCGTCATCGAGCAGCCCGTACACGACCTCGTCGTCAATCGCGGTCTCGCCGGTGGCCACGAGCACGCCGGCTTCCGCTACGAGCCGTGCAGTCCGGCTGGTGGGGACGAGCTGGAGCCCGGCACCGTACCGCGAGATGTCCACGGTTGAGCCTGGATGCAGCCCCAAGAGGTCGCGCAGCTGCTTCGGGACAACAATGCGTCCAACGGCGTCCACAACCGCTTTCATTGGGGAAGAAGTTACCAGCCCGCTCCCAAAGGTGGTGCGCCCCTCGCTGGTCTGCCGCGCCCTCGGCTTGGCGCCGTCGATGTGCTTTGATTCAGCCCCAACGAGAGGCAGGTCACAGCCGCTCGACGTGCAACTGGGGGTTCGCGTGTCGCAATTCGTCGCCGCCATCGACCAGGGCACTACCGGCACCACCGTGCTCGTGCTCGACGACCAGGCCGTGGTGCGCGGCCGGGGGTACTCGGAGTTCACCCAGCACTTCCCCAAGCCGGGCTGGATGGAGCACGACCCGCAGGAGATCTGGACAGTCGCGCTCGACGTGACCCAGGCGGCGCTCAAGGACGCAGGCGTCAAGGCGTCCGACCTCGCCGCTGTCGGCATCACCAACCAGCGTGAGACGACAGTGCTGTGGGACCGCGCGACGGGCGAGCCCGTGCACAACGCCATCGTGTGGCAGGACAGGCGCACCAAGCCGATGTGCGATCGGCTGATTGCCGACGGGCGCACCGAGCTGGTGCGCGACAAGACCGGCTTGGTCATCGACCCGTACTTCGCCGGGACGAAGATCGCCTGGCTGCTCGACAACGTCGACGGGCTGCGGGAGCGGGCCGGCAAGGGCGAGATCTGCTTCGGCACCATCGACTCCTGGCTGATCTACCGGCTCACTGGCGGTCGCGAGCACCTGACCGACGTCACCAACGCATCCCGCACGCTGCTGCTCGACATCGGGACGGTCGAGTGGGACGACGAGCTGCTCTCGATGCTCGACGTGCCCCGCGAGCTGCTGCCCGAGGTGCGCCCCTCCAGCCAGGTCTACGCCGAGACCGACCCGGCCGCCTTTCTCGACGCCGCCGTGCCCGTAGCCGGTGCCGTCGGTGACCAGCAGGCAGCCCTGTTCGCCCAGGCCTGCTTCGACCAGGGCCAGGCCAAGAACACCTACGGCACCGGCTCGTTCGTCTTGATGAACACCGGCCGCGAGCAGGTCACCGACCAGAAGTCGCTGCTGCGCACCATCGCCTACGGGCTCGAGGACCAGCCGGTCGAGTACGCGCTCGAGGGCGCCATCCTCGTGACCGGCAGCGCCGTGCAATGGCTGCGCGACGAGCTCGGCATCATCAAGGCCGCCGAGGACACGCAGGCGATGGCCGAGAGCCTCGAGTCCAACGACGGCGTCTACTTCGTTCCGGCGCTCGCCGGACTCGGTGCGCCGCACTGGGATGCCGCCGCCCGCGGCACGCTGCTCGGCATCACCCGCGGCACCACGAGCGCGCACCTGGCCCGCGCCGTGCTCGAGTCGATCGCCTGGTCGACCTACGACGTCGTCGAGGCGATGAAGCAGGAGTCCGGGGTGGCGATCAACGAGCTGCGGGTCGACGGCGGCGCGACTGCCAACGAGTGGCTGCTGCAGTTCCAGTCCGACGTGCTGAACCTGCCGCTCGACGTGCCGGACAACGTCGAGACCACCTCGCTCGGCTCGGCCTACCTCGCCGGCCTCGCCACCGGCGTCTACGCCGACCGCAAGGAGCTGTCCGAGCTGCGAACCACGGCGCGGACCTACGAGCCAAAGATGGACGTCGACCAGCGTGACCAGCTGCACGAACGCTGGCTGCAGGCGGTCGAGCGCGCCAAGGGCTGGGCGCAGGAGGACCGGTGAGCAGCGGCGCGGTCAGCAGGACGATGACCGGTCCGGTCACCGCGTCGGGCACGGGCGAGTGGACCGGCGCGCGACGCAACGTCGCCCGCCGGCGTCGTCCGGACCCGCGGCTGAGCCGGATTGAGCAGTTCCGCTCCCGCACCGGCGGGGAGACGCTGGCCGAGTTCTTCGGCACCTTCCTGCTGATCCTTCTGGGCGAGGGCGCCGTCGCCACGACAGTCGTGGGGCTCGCCGGCTCAGGGCGGCGGACCGGCGCGTTCGGCTCCGCGGACTGGCTGATCATCAACTGGGGATGGGGGCTTGCCGTCTGCTTCGGCGTCTACGTCGCGGGCGGTGTCAGCGGCGCCCACCTCAACCCCGCCGTCACGCTGGCCTTCGCGCTGCGTCGGGACTTCTCCTGGCGCAAGGTCCCGGCGTACTGGGCGGCCCAGCTGCTGGGCGCCTTCGCCGCCGCCGCCCTCGTCCTCGCGCTCTACCACTCGGCGATCGACGCCTACGGGGTCGCTCAGCACGTTGCCGTGCACTCCAAGGACACGTTCGCGATCTTCGCCACCTCACCGGCGGAGTACTTCCACGGCAGCCTGGTAGGCCCGTTCGTCGACCAGGTGGTGGGGACGGCGGTGCTCGTCGCGCTGATCGCCGCACTCATCGACCAGCAGAACCAGGCGCCCGAGTCGAACATGAGCGCGTTGCTCGTCGGCCTCGTCGTCGTCGTGATCGGGATCGCGCTCGGGACCAACGCCGGCTACGCCATCAACCCGGCGCGCGACTTCGGGCCACGCCTGCTCGCCTGGCTAGGCGGCTGGGGCTCGACCGCGCTGCCCGGGAAGAACTCCTACTTCTGGGTGCCCATAGTCGGGCCGCTGCTCGGGGGTGCGATCGGCATCTTGCTCTACGACCTGTTCGTCGGGAAGGTGCTGGCGGCCCGGCCAGACGAGGAGGACGGGCCCGAAGAGGCCGGTCAGGTGCCCCAGGCGCCATACACGGATTCCCGCTGAGCACGGACCGGAGCTAGACCGGCCTTCGCCCAGCACTGCCCGTCAGGGTGTCACGCCGGGCCCGGCTGCTCGGCCGACCGGCCGACCGGCCGACTCGACCAGCGATTGGGCCACGTCGCGCAGCTTGCGGTTGGTTCGCTGCGAGGCTGAGACCAGCAGGTCGAACGCCTGCTCCGGGGTGCGCCGGCGCTGCGCCATGAGCACGCCCTTGGCCTGGTCGATGATGGCCCGCGACTGCATGGCCGTCTCGAGGTTCTGCGCGAGCTGTCGCGTGCTGTCGTAGAGGTGCATGTTGGCGAGCGCCACCCCGGCGTAGGAGGCGAACGTGACGGCCAGCTCTTTCGACTGCTCGTCGAAGGCTGCGGCCTTGTCGGCGTAGATGTTCAGCGCGGCTGTCGTGACCTGCGGCAGCGGGATCGGCGCCGACAGCGAGCCGTGGGCGCCGTGCTTCAGCGCAGCGGCGGTGAAGGCCGGCCACCTGGTCTCTGTCGCCATGTCGTCGATGTGCATTACCTCGCCCTTCGAGGCAGCGGCCAGGCAGGGGCCGAACCCTTCCTCGTACTGGGTCTCGTCGAGGTCCATGGCCAGCTGACCGGTGCACGCAACAGTGCTGGGTCGCTCGTTCGCGATCAGGGTGACGGACACCTCGCTGGCTCCCGGCACGACAGTCTTCGCCAGCTCAGCAACCCGCTGCAGCAGGGATTCCATCGAGTGCTCGGCGAGCACGAGGCGCCCGAGCTCGTCGAAGCCTGCCCGGGGGTCGACCGGGCTTCGCGGCATGCTGTCGTCGGTCACGGCCACTCTCAGAACTTGGCGGCCCGCCGATTGCCCGGGAGCCGCGCGGCGGTCGAAGGCCGGCTGCACCGGCGCCTCGAGATAGGGCTTCTCGCCCCGCCACGCGCGCCGCTCTCTGACGCACGAGCACCACCCGACACCGGGCGGCTCGATATGCCCAGCATAGGGGCCGGAGCGCGTGCCGGCGGCGAGGCGGCCAGTGGAGGCGGCCAGGGTGACGTGGGGCGGCCAGCTGGGGGGGTAGGTAGCAGGCATGCGCACTCCCCCCCTCGGCCCGGCCTACCGCAGCGACGCGCTCAACCGGCTGCGTGAGCAGACCTTTGACGTGCTGGTGGTGGGCGGCGGCGTGGTCGGCACTGGCTGTGCGCTGGATGCGGCGACCCGTGGGCTGTCGACAGCCCTGCTCGAGGCCCGGGACTGGGCAGCTGGCACCTCAAGCCGGTCGAGCAAGCTCGTCCACGGCGGTCTGCGCTATCTCGAGCAGCTCGACTTCGGGCTCGTACGTGAGGCACTCAAGGAGCGCCACCTGCTGCTCACGCGGCTGTGCCCGCACCTGGTCCGGCCGGTCTCGTTCCTCTACCCGCTGAAGCACCGCATCTGGGAGCGGCTCTACGCCGGCTCCGGCGTCCTGCTCTACGACACGTTGCTCACGCTCGGCTCGCTCGAGGGCGCGCGCTCTGTCCCCCGACACCGGCACCTGACCCGGCGCGGCGCTCTGCGGTTGGCGCCGGCCCTGCGCAAAGACTCGCTCATCGGCGCGCTGCAGTATTACGACGCCCAGGTCGACGACGCTCGGCACACCTTCACCATCGCGCGCACAGCGGCTGCGTACGGGGCGGCTGTCGCATCCGGGGTCCAGGTGACCGGATTCATCCGGGAGGGGGAGCGCGTAGCGGGGGTGCAGGCCACCGATCTCGAGACCGGCGAGCAGCTCGAGGTGCGGGCCCGCGTGGTCGTCAACGCCACGGGGGTGTGGACCGACGACACTCAGGAGCTGGTCACCCAGCGCGGCCGCTTCCACGTCCGGGCGTCAAAAGGCGTGCACCTGGTCGTGCCGCGCGACCGGCTGGCGCTCGACACCGGCCTGATCCTGCGCACCGAGAAGAGCGTGCTGTTCGTCATCCCCTGGGGGCGGCACTGGATCATCGGGACGACCGACACCGACTGGGAGCTGTCGAAGGCGCACCCGGCCGCGAGCGGCTCGGACATCGATTACATCCTCGAGCACGTCAACAGCGTGCTGGGCGAGCCGCTGACCCGCGAGGACGTGGAAGGCGTCTACGCGGGCCTGCGCCCGCTGCTGACCGGCGAGTCGGAGGAGAGCTCGCAGCTCTCACGCGAGCACAGCGTGGCGGCCCCGGTGCCGGGGCTCGTCGTCGTTGCCGGGGGCAAGTACACGACCTACCGGGTGATGGCCAAGGACGCCGTCGACCTGGCCGCCCGCACGCTCGACGAGCGGGTGCCGGAGTGCGTGACGCAGGATGTGCCCCTCGTCGGCGCCGAGGGGTTCACGGCGCTGTGGAACCAGCGGCACGCCCTGGCCGAGCGCAGCGGGCTGCATGTCGCCCGCATCGAGCACCTGCTCGGCCGGTTCGGCAGCGAGATCGAGGACCTGTTCGACCTGTTGCGCGAGCGCCCCGAGCTCGCCGAGCCTCTCCCCCACGCCGACGACTACCTGGCGGTCGAGGCGCTGTACGCGGCGCAGGCCGAGGGGGCGCTGCACGTCGACGACGTCCTCACCCGCCGCACGCGTATCTCCATCGAGTCCTACGACCGCGGGGTCAGCGCCGCCGAGCCGGTAGCCCGCCTGATGGGCGAGGTGCTGGGCTGGGACGAGGAGCGCGTGGCCCGCGAGGTGAGGCATTACCGTCGCCGCGTCGAGGCCGAGCGCGACTCGCAGACCCAGCCTGATGACACCACGGCCGACGCGGCCCGGATGGGCGATGGCGGCCCCGCTGGCCTGGGCGCGGCGGAGGCACTGGTCGGCACGCGCGGCTGACGCTGCACTGGCGATCGGCGCATCCGCGGCAGTCGCGCCAGGCTCACCTAACATCCAGGCAGTGCAACTGGACGCCCCCGCCGTGCAGGTGTCGGGCCTGGTCCGCCACTACGGGCAATTGCGGGCCGTCGACGGCGTCTCGTTCACTGTCGCGCGACGCGGGATCACAGCGCTGCTCGGTCCCAATGGAGCCGGCAAGACCTCGACCGTCGAGGTCTGCGAGGGCTTTCACGCCCCTGATGCGGGCTCGGTCCGGGTGCTCGGACTCGACCCCGTCGCCGACGCCCGCTCGCTGCGGCCGCGTGTCGGCGTGATGCTGCAGTCCGGCGGCTTCTACCCCGGCGCCCGCGCCGGAGAGATGCTGCGGCTCGTCGCCGCGCACCATGCGCATCCGCTCGACGTCGGCGCGCTGATGGCTCGCCTCGGGTTGGGCTCCGTCGCTACCACCCCCTGTCGCCGGCTTTCGGGAGGTGAGCGGCAGCGGCTCGGTCTCGCGCTGGCGGTTGTCGGCCGCCCCGAGCTGGTGTTCCTCGACGAGCCGACAGCCGGCCTCGACGTGCAGGCACGGCGTGCCACCTGGCAGCTGCTGACCGACCTGCGGGCAGCCGGGGTGGCCGTCCTGCTGACCACGCACGCGATGGACGAGGCCGAGCGCCTCGCCGACCAGGTGGTGATCATCGACCGCGGTCGGGTCGTGGCGACCGGCACGCCGGACGAGCTGACCCGCGGCGGGGCCGAGGGCCAGCTTCGCTTCCGGGCGGCGCCGGGGCTCGCCGTCGACCAGCTCGCGGCCGCGTTGCCCACTGGCAGTGCGGCGACGGAGGCCACGCCAGGGTCGTACCTGGTCACGGGCAGCGTCGACCCCCAGCTGCTGGCCGCGGTGACCGCCTGGTGCGCCGGGCATGGCGTGCTCGCCGAGGACATGCGCCTCGAGCAGCGCAGCCTCGAGGACGTGTTCGTCGAGCTGACCGGTGAGGACATGCGGGCATGACAGGACCACCGGCCGACCACGTGGCCCTCGACCTCAGCCCGCACCCGGGGGCGGCCCCGGTCAGCCGGATGCTGCGCGCCCAGACGGCGGCCGAGCTGCGGCTCACGCTGCGGCGGGGCGAGTCAGTGCTACTGACCCTCGTCATCCCGCTCGCCCTGCTGGTCTTCTTCAGCACCGTCGACGTGCTTCCGGCAGGCAGTGGGCGCGCTGTCGACTTCGTGGCACCCGGCGTGCTCGCGCTGGCGGTGCTGTCCACCGCCTTCACCGGCCAGGCGATAGCGACCGGCTTCGAGCGTTCGTACGGCGCGCTGAAGCTGCTGGGTGCCTCGCCCCTGCCGCGAGCCGTCCTGCTCGGCGGCAAGACCCTTGCGGTACTCGGCGTCGAGCTGCTGCAGTGCGCGCTGGTCGCCGTCGTCGCGCTGCTGCTGGGTTGGTCGCCGCACGGCGACCCGCTGTCGGTGCTGGTCCTGCTGCTGCTCGGCACCGCCGCCTTCAGCGGGCTCGGGCTGTGGATGGCGGGAGCGCTCCGGGCGGAGGCGACCCTGGCGGCGGCGAACGGGCTGTATCTGGTGCTGCTGATGCTCGGCGGCATCGTGTTCCCCCTCGACCGCCTGCCCGGCTGGCTGGCGTCCGCGGCTCACGCCCTGCCCAGCACCGCTCTCGCGGCCGGCCTTCGGTCGGTGCTGCGCGACGGCCGGCTGCTGCCGCTGGGGGACGCCGCAGTGCTCGCGGTGTGGGCTCTCGTCGCCGGCGTCCTGGCGGCACGGACGTTCCGCTGGGAGTGAGCCGCCGGGCGCAATCCGGACAAGTGGCAGAATGTGACCCCAGTCGCGTGCGTGAGTGGAAGGTCGTCGATGAGCCCAGCCGAGCGCCCTCGCCCGCGACCGACCCCCACCCCCAGCTCCGCCGCCGATACCGCCCCGAGCCCCGCCGCCGATGGTGGGCCTGTCGCCCGGCCTGACGGGAAGCGGCGCCCCTCGCCGGGCGGGGCCGGCGGTCCCCGCGACCGCGCGACCAAGCCCCGGCCGTCCCCGCGAGGGCCGGAGTTCGAGTCGGTGCCCGAGCCGGTGCCCGAGCCGAGGCCCGTCGTCACCCCCGACACCACCCAGCTCGATGCCCAGCGCGAGGGGGGCTCCGGGCAGCCGGCCCGCCAGCAGCGGCGAAGCGGGGGGCTGGCTGGGCTGCGGCAGCGCATCACCCCGCTCGCCCGGCCGACCGCCGCACGTGCCGGGGGCGGTGGGTCCGCCGCGGCGAGGCGCCCCGGGCTCAGGGCACCGGTGCTCACCCGCCCCACGCAGATCTACCTGCTGGTGGTCGTCGCAGCGACCCTCGTCTCCCTGCTGCTGCTGGCGACTGTCGGGTTCAGCTACGAGCAGGGCCGCGCCTACGGGTTCCCTGTCCTGCTCGTCACCTCGCCGTGGTGGCTGCTGTTCTTCCTCATCGACCCGTCCGGCTGGCCCGGGCTCACCCCGCTGCTGGTGCTGCTGGTCGGCGCCCTCGTCAACGCCGTGCTGATCAACCACTTCACCCGCCGGGCAGCCGTCGCTCCCCCCACCCGCAACCTCGAGGGCCGCGACAGCTTCGTCCATCACAGCTGACCTTTCCGGCCGTCCTTGCCGACTCCCGGCCGTACGATCGCCGTGATGCTCACTAGCACGCTGAGCGCTCGCCGGCTCTCCTCGGCGGCCTTCGCGCGCCTGACGCGTATCGCCGTTGTGCTGCTCGGCGTCATCGTTGTCACGGGTGCCGCGGTGCGGCTGACCGGCAGCGGGCTCGGCTGCCCGACCTGGCCGCAGTGCGGCGCCGGGTCGCTGGTGACCCGTCCCGAGTACCAGCTGCACGGCGTGATCGAGTTCAGCAACCGCGTCGTTGGTGCCGCTGTGGGGCTGCTGATCCTGGCGCTGCCTCTGCTGGCCCTGCGGCAGCAGGACGGCCACGGCCGGCGCCGTGACCTCGTCGTCCTCGGCTTCGGCCTGTGGCTCGGCTACCTCGGGCAGATCGTGCTGGGCGGCCTGACCGTCCTGTTCCACCTGCACCCGGCGCTGGTGGCAGGCCACTTCCTGCTCTCGATGCTCCTGCTGCTCGATGCCGTCGTGCTCGACAACCGGGCGAGGACCGGGCGAGGCGTCCGCGAGCCCGTGGCACCGCTGCCCCTGGTCCGGCTCGCGACCGCTTTGGCGGCAACCGCCGGGTTGGTGCTGCTGCTCGGCACCGTCGTGACGGGCAGCGGGCCGCACGCCGGCGACGCCACGCATGCAGTGCGCCGCTTCGGCTTCCCGATTCGTGCGGTTGCCCAGCTGCATGCCGACGTCGCGATGCTCCTGGTCGGACTCGTCGTCGCCACCCTCGTCGGGCTGCACGCCGCGGGGGCGCCGACGGCTGCGCGGCGGACGGGGGGGTGGGTTGCCGCGGCAGTTGTCGGCCAGGCCGGGCTGGGCTTCATCCAGTACTTCGCCGGCATCCCGACCGGTCTGGTCGCGCTGCATGTCACCGGCGCGACGCTGCTGTGGGTTCTGGTCCTGCACCTGCGGATGACGCTGACGCGCCCCGTGGGCCCACCGGTGCCGCCGCCCGAGCCGAGCCGGGTACGGGTGGTCGAGCGGGCGTCGGCCGGGGTCTAACGCGGGGTTACCCCGCGTTAGACCGGGACGGCGGGGAAGGGCAGCGGGCAGCTCGGCGCCAGCGCCTCCTGCGTATCAGGGTCGACGTCGGTCAGGAACGTCGCGTGGAACCGGTTGATCATGTTCGACAGGCCCACGGTGAAGCAGATCTCGATCATCTGCTCCGGCGAGAAGTACTCGGCGAGGGCGCCGTAGATGGTGTCGTCGATGACGTCCATCCGCGTGGAGCGCTGCGCGTAGCGGACGATCGCCGCCTCGTCCGGCTCGTAGAAGCCCGCGGGTAGGGGGTCGTCACCGAGGTGCGCGAGCTTGTCCTCCGTCAGCCCCGCCGCTCGACCGAGCAGCACGTGAGTCGGGATTCAATAGTGGCAGTCGTTGGTCAGCGACGCGGTGAGATAGGCGAGCTCACGCTGCGCTGGCGTCATCGAGTTCTGGAAGTACACGACAGTCCCGAACTGCACCATCGCCTGCAGGGCACGAGGATGGTTGGCGATCGCCCGGTAGACGTTGGGATCGACGCTGCGCCCGCGCGCGGCAGCTGTCGCCTGCAGCACCTCGCGGGCCAGGGGGTCGGTGCCCGGGTCACTCGAGTCGACGAGCGGAAGTCGTCCCATGCCCCGGGACAGTAGCCCTGACGGGGCCCGTTGCTCGAACGGGGTCGCCCGAGGGGTCCGGACCAGCCAGCTCAGATGAACTGGTCGAGCGCCACTGCGACGAACAGCAGGGTCAGGTAGGTAATCGAGAGATGGAACAGGCGCATCGGGCGTGGGTCACGGCCGCGGCGGGCGCGGGCCTGCAGCGCCAGCGCCTCGACGACGAACCACGCACCGAGCACGACGGCAGAGGCCAGGTACAGCCATCCGGTGCTGCCCGTGAGGGCGAGGCCGAGCGAGGCTGCGACCATCAGCCAGGAGTAGAGGACGATCTTGCGGGCCACGACCTGCGGGGTGGCGACGACAGGCAGCATGGGCACCCCAGCTGCGGCGTAGTCGTCGCGGAAGCGCATGGCGAGCGCCCAGAAGTGCGGCGGGGTCCAGAGGAAGACGACGGCGAACAGCAGCACCGCGGGCCAGCCGACGCCGCCAGTCACGGCTGACCAGCCGATGAGCACCGGGAAGCAGCCGGCGGCGCCGCCGATCACGATGTTCGACGGCGTGCGCCGCTTGAGCCCGAGGGTGTAGACGAAGACGTAGAACAGGATCGCCGCGTCGGCCAGCAGCGCCGAGACCAGGTTGACGCTCACGGCGAGCAGCAGCGTCGACAGCGCGCCGAGCACGATCCCGAAGCGCAGCGCAGCCGTCGGTGACACCTCGTGTCGCGCCAGCGGCCGGCTCCGGGTCCGCTTCATCACCTCGTCGATGTCGCGGTCGACGTAGCAGTTGATGGTGTTGGCGCTGCCCGCGGCGAGGGCACCGCCGACAAGTGTGGTCAGCAGCAGCCACCCCGACGGGACGCCACGGGCAGCGAGGACCATGGTGGGGATCGTGGTGACGAGCAGCAGCTCGACGATCCTGGGCTTGGTCAGCGCGATGTACGCCCGGACCCTGCTCCCACGGCCCCCAGTGCTCGGAGGCAGGTCGGCGGTATGAGCCATCCGGCTCCGGCGGGAAGCCGCAGGCACGGATGTCGCTGGGGACGCTGGGGACGCTGGGGACGCTGGGGACGCTGCCGCGCGCCCGGCACGGCCTGGCGCCGCTGAAACGCTCACCCAGCACCTCGCACCGTCGCGACGGCTTCCTGCCGCCGGGGTCGACTCTAGTCCGGCGCTTACAGTCGCGTTGACTGCCGGCACGGTGTTCAGGTCAACAGCAGGTCAGGGCCGCCGGTCAGCGGATGCGCGGGTAAACATCTCGCGACCTGCGCGGCGCAATGTGATTGCCTGCCTGCTCCGGGTAGGGCGAGCCGGGAAGAGCGCACCTGCGACAAGCGCCGACCCGCGTGTTGGCGCGTGGCCCGGTCAGGAGCAGGATTGCGTCCGCACGCCGAGAGGAGCCACACACGTGACGACAACAGACAAGCCTCGCTCGAGCAAGGCCGCCGGCTGGTCCTCCGAACTCGACGCGAAGGCTGTCGACGTCGTCCGCGCGCTGGCGATGGACTCGGTCGAGGCGGCCGGCTCCGGTCACCCGGGGACGGCGATGAGCCTCGCGCCCGCTGCGTACCTTCTGTTCCAGGAGCTCATGCGCCACGACCCGACTGACCCGGGCTGGGTCGGCCGCGACAGGTTCGTCCTCTCGTGCGGGCACTCGAGCCTCACCCTGTACATCCAGCTGTTCCTGTCGGGCTACGGCCTGACAGTCGAGGACCTGCGGCTCTACCGGCAGTGGGGTAGCCGGACCCCTGGTCACCCCGAGCACGGGCACACCGCCGGCATCGAGACCACGACCGGCCCGCTGGGCCAGGGCGTGGCCACCGCGGTCGGGATGGCCATGGCCGCCCGGCGGGAGCGCGGCCTGCTCGACCCCGACGCACCCGCCGGCGAGAGCCCGTTCGACCACACCATCTGGGTCATCTGCTCCGACGGCGACCTCGAGGAGGGCCTCAGCGCGGAGGCGAGCAGCCTCGCGGGGCACCAGAAGCTGGGCAACCTCGTCATGCTCTACGACGACAACCACATCTCGATCGAGGGCAACACCGACGTCGCCTTCAGCGAGGACGTGCTGAAGCGCTACGAGGCCTACGGCTGGCACACCCAGCGGGTCGACTCCTCCGAGGACATCGACTCGCTGCGGGCCGCCCTGCAGACGGCGCAGTCGATCACCGACCGGCCGAGCATCGTGGCGATGCGCAGCATCATCGGCTTTCCGGCCCCGCACGCGCAGAACACCGGCGGCTCGCACGGCGCCGCACTCGGCGCCGAGGAGGTCGCCGCGACCAAGACGGTCATGGGGATGGACCCCGCCAGCAGCTTCGACGTCCCGACCGAGGTGCTCGAGCACGCCCGCGGCGTGGTCAAGCGGGGCCGCGACGCCCACGCCGAGTGGAACAAGCGCTTCGACGACTGGCGCAGCAGCAACCCCGACGGCGCGTCGCTGCTCGACCGGATGCTCAACCGGCGGCTCGCCGACGGCTGGCAGGCTGCGCTGCCCGTCTTCGAGACCTCCGAGAAGGGCGTCGCCACGCGCAAGGCCTCGGGCGACGTGCTCTCCGCGCTCGCCGACGTGCTGCCCGAGCTGTGGGGCGGGTCGGCCGACCTCGCGGGCTCGAACAACACCACGATGAAGGGCGCCATCTCCTTCGAGCCCGAGACCGCCGACGATCGCGGCCCCTACGGTCGCACGCTGCACTTCGGCATACGCGAGCACGCCATGGGCGCCGTCATGAACGGCATCACACTGCACGGCGGCACCCGCGTGTACGGCGGCACGTTCCTCGTGTTCAGCGACTACATGCGCGGCTCCGTCCGTCTGGCAGCGATCATGAAGCTGCCGGTGACCTACATCTGGACCCACGACTCCATCGGGCTCGGCGAGGACGGCCCCACCCACCAGCCGATCGAGCACCTGGCCTCGCTGCGTGCCGTCCCCGGCCTGGACATCGTGCGGCCGGCTGATGCCAATGAGACGACGGTGGCCTGGCGGACGATCCTCGAGAAGACCGACGGCCCGGCTGGCCTGTGCCTGAGCCGGCAGAACCTGCCGACGCTCGACCGCGACGTCTGCGGGGCTGCGGAAGGCGCGGCCAAGGGCGGCTACGTGCTGCTGGAGGCCAGCACCGGGCTACCCCAGGTCGTGCTGATCGCGACGGGCTCCGAGGTCGGCATCGCACTCGAGGCGCGGGAGCGGCTGGAGGGCGAGGGGACCCCGACCCGCGTCGTGTCGATGCCGTGCCAGGAGTGGTTCTTCGCGCAGGAAGACTCCTACCGCCAGACGGTCCTGCCGCCCGGGCTCAAGGCACGGGTCAGCGTCGAGGCCGGCGTCGCGCAGGGCTGGCGCGAGATCGTCGGCGAGTCCGGCGAGATGGTCTCGCTCGAGCACTTCGGTGCCAGCGCCCCGTACACCATCCTGTACGAGCAGTACGGCATGACCGCCGAGCGCGTGGTCGCGGCCGCTCACTCGAGCCTGTCGAAGGTCGGCGCCACGTCCGGCACCACCACCGGTAACTGAAGCGACCGGCAACCGAAGGAGACGCACCATGTCCGACCCGCTCCGCGCCCTGTCCGACGCAGGTGTGGCGGTCTGGCTCGACGACCTCGGTCGCGACCGGATCGCGACCGGCAACCTCACCGACCTGGTCCGCGACCGCAGCCTGGTCGGCATCACCACCAACCCGACCATCTTCCAAAAGGCCATCTCGGGCAGCGCGCTGTACGACCCGCAGCTGCGTGACCTCGCCATCCGCGGTGTCGACGTCGGCGAGGCGCTCCGCTCGTTGACCACGGCTGACGTGCGCGACGCCTGCGACGTGCTGCGGCCGGTGTATGAGGCGACAGGCGGGGTCGACGGGCGGGTGTCGATCGAGGTCGACCCGCGCATCGCCCACGACGGCGAGAAGACGGCTGCCGAGGCCAGGGCGCTGTGGTGGCTGGTCGACCGGCCCAACCTCTACATCAAGATCCCGGCCACGCTCGAGGGCATCGCCGCGATCAACCAGGTCCTGGCGGAGGGCATCAGCGTCAACGTCACGCTCATCTTCAGCTTGCAGCGCTATGCGGCCGTGCTCGAGGCCTTCCTCGAGGGCCTGGAGCGGGCAATGCGCTCGGGGCACGACATCTCCCGCCTGGGTTCGGTCGCGTCGTTCTTCGTGAGCCGGGTCGACACCGAGGTCGACAAGCGGCTCGACAAGATCGGCGGCGACACGGCCAAGGCGTTGCGCAGCAAGGCAGCTGTCGCCAACGCTCGCCTGGCCTACCAGCACTTCGAGACCGCGATGGCGAGCGAGCGCTGGGCGGCGCTCGCAGCAGCCGGCGCGAAGCCCCAGCGCCCGCTCTGGGCCTCGACGGGGGTGAAGGACCCGGCCCTGCCCGACACGCTCTACGTCACCGAGCTGATCGCGCCGTACACCGTCAACACGATGCCCGAGCCGACCCTGCAGGCGGTGTACGACCACGGGCAGATCGAGCCCGACACCATCCGCGGCCACTACGTCGATGCCCGGCAGGTGCTCGACTCGCTCGCCGATGTGGGCATCGACTACGACGACGTCGTCGACGCGCTGGAGAAAGAAGGCGTCGTCAAGTTCGAGGACTCCTGGAACGAGCTGATCGAGGCCGTCCAGGGCCAGCTCGATGACAAGGGCGGCGACCAGGACACCGACACCCCGGCTGCCGCGTCATGACCACATCGGGCCGGGCCCGCGGCAGAGACGACTGGAGAACCGCAGCGCGATGAAGGCCGCTCCCCCACCGTCCACCAACCCGACGCGTGACCCGCGGGACCGCCGGCTGCCACGCATCCCGGACCCCTGCGCGCTGGTCGTGTTCGGGGTGACGGGCGACCTTGCCCGCAAGAAGCTGATCCCGGCGATCTACGACCTCGCCAACCGCGGGCTGCTGCCGCCGGGCTTCGTCCTGCTCGGCTTCGCCCGGCGCGACTGGGACCATGGCGACTTTGAGGAGCTCGCGCGCGACGCGGCACGCGACCATGCGCGCACCACGTTCCGCGACGAGGTCTGGGCCCGTCTGTCGGAGTCGATCCTGTTCGTCCCCGGCTCGTTCGACGACGACGCCGCCTTCGACACGCTCGCCGAGACGCTGCAGGACTGCGAGAAGACCCACGGCATCGGCGGTAACGCGGCGTTCTACCTCTCCATCCCGCCGCCCGCCTTCCCGACGGTTCTGCAGCAGATGAAGCGCACGGGGATGGCCGACAACCAGGCATCCGGCGGATGGCGGCGGGTCGTCGTCGAGAAGCCGTTCGGCCATGACCTCGAGTCCGCCCGCGAGCTCAACGCGCTGGTCGACAACGTCTTCACGGCCGATGACGTCTTCCGCATCGACCACTACCTGGGCAAGGAGACGGTCCAGAACCTGCTGGCGCTCCGGTTCGCCAACACGCTGTTCGAGCCGATCTGGAACAGCAACTTCGTCGACTCCGTGCAGATCACGATGGCCGAGGACGTCGGGATCGGCGGCCGGGCAGGCTTCTACGACAGCGCCGGCGCAGCTCGCGACGTCTTGCAGAACCACATGCTGCAGCTGCTGGCGCTGACGGCGATGGAGGAGCCGATCGGCTTCGACGCCGACGCGCTGCGTACCGAGAAGGTCAAGCTGCTGGGCGCCGTCTCGCTGCCCGAAGACCTCGAGCACAATGCGATCCGTGGGCAGTACCAGCAGGGCTGGCTCGCCGGCGAGCGGGTGCCCGGCTACCGCGACGAGAAGGACGTGCCGAAGGACAGCACCACCGAGACCTTCACGGCGGTCCGGCTCGGCATCGAGACGCGGCGCTGGGCGGGTGTGCCGTTCTACTTGCGGACGGGCAAGCGCCTGCCGCGCCGCGTCACCGAGATCGCCATCTCGTTCAAGAAGGCGCCGCACCTGCCCTTCGCGGCAACCGACACCACCGAGCTCGGGCACAACCAGCTCGTCGTGCGCGTGCAGCCCGAGGAGGGCGCCACGTTGCGTTTCGGGTCGAAGGTGCCCGGCACGATGATGGAGGTCCGCGACGTGTCGATGGACTTCCTGTACGGCGAGGCGTTCACCGAGGGGTCCCCGGAGGCTTACGAGCGGCTGATTCTTGATGTCCTGCTCGGCGACCAGAGCTTGTTCCCCCGCAATGCCGACGTCGAGGACTCGTGGCGGGTGATCGACCCCCTCGAGGAGTTCTGGGCCGGCACCGAGCCTTATCCCTACCGTGCCGGGGAGTGGGGCCCGGTGGCCGCTGACGAGATGCTGGCCCGCGAGGGCCGCGCCTGGCGGCGGCCATGACAACCCTGTGGGACACCACCGGCACCGATGTCGTCAAGGCGCTCGCCGCCGAACGGCGGGCAGCAGGAGCCTTCGCGCTGGGGCTCGCCCTCACGCTGATCGTCGTCACCGACCAGAACAGCGTCGACGAGGCCGAGAGCGCCGCGACTGCGGCAGCGTCGGCGCACCCGTGCCGCACGCTCATCGTCGTGCGCCGGCACACCGAGGCGCCTGACCCCCGGCTCGATGCCGAGGTTCTCATCGGGGGACGGCTGGGCCCGGGCGAGGCTGTCGTCATGCGGATGTACGGGCGGCTCGGGCTGCATGCGGAGTCCGTCGTCCTGCCGCTGCTGGCACCGGACGCCCCGGTCGTCACGTGGTGGCACGACGCGCCGCCCGAGCGGATCGCGTACGACCCGCTCGGCGTGCTGGCCGGTCGGCGGGTCACCGACGTGACCCGTTGCGGCGACGCGATGGCGGGGCTGAAGCAGCGCGCCGAGGACTACGCCCCGGGCGACACCGACCTCGCCTGGTCCGGCATCACGGGCTGGCGTTCACTGATCGCCGCGTCATTCGACTCGCTGAACTCACTGCCGCGCAGCGCTACGGTGCGCGGCCCGGCCCATCCCAGCTCCGCCCTCATGATCGGCTGGCTGCGCAGCCGCCTCGCGATCCCAGTCGCTCTGGAGGAGACGCGCGACCCGACCATCGACCAGGTCGCGTTCGAGTTCGACGGCGACGACACGCTGACGGTCACGCGGACAGACCGGCGCTCGGCAGTGCTGCACCGCACCGACCAGGCCGACCGCATACAACCGCTGGCCACCCGCGGGCTGGGTGACCTGCTCTCCGAGGAGGTCAAGCGCCTCGACGCGGACGGGGTCTATGGCGAGGCACTGGGCGCCTGGACGGGCGTCGACGACCTGGGCTCCCGCCCAGCACTGCGCACGCACATCTGGCGCGACCCGGCGCAGGAGGCTGCCGGCAACGACCAGCCCGAGCCGCCGCGCCGGCCCCGGCGGCCCGCAAGCGCGAACGGTACCGGTCGCGGTACGGCTTCCAGCACGAGCTCGCGTCGGGGCACCGCCCGCCGGTCCAGCGCCGCTGGCGCCGCGGGGGCACGAGGTGGTGGCCGTGCTAAGGGTGGGAAGAACCCGGCCCCGGCAGCCGAAGGCCCGGCTGCTGCAGGCAATGACAAGGCTGAGCAGGGATGAGCCCGGTCCCGACAGTTCTCGTCCATCGGGATGCCGAGCTCGTGGCGCACGCCGCGGCCGCCCGGCTCGTCACGCGCCTGGTCAACTCGCAGGCAGCCAGAGGCACCGCCGCCGTCGTACTGACCGGCGGCGGCATCGGCACGCAGACGCTCGAGGCGCTCGACACCTCACCGGCCCGGGATGCCATCGACTGGGGGCGGCTCGACGTCTACTGGGGTGACGAGCGCTTCGTGCCGGCCGACGACGGCGAGCGCAACGAGCGGCAGGCCCGTGCGGCGCTGCTCGACCACGTCGACCTCGACCCAGCCCGCGTCTTCCCCATGGACCCCTCCGACGGTCCGGGGGGCGACGACCCCGACGCGGCAGCCGGCCGCTACGCCGAGCTGCTCGCCTCCCGCAGCCGGCCGGAGGACTACGGCCCGGTCCCCCGCTTCGACGTGCTGATGCTTGGCATCGGACCGGAGGGGCACACCGCCTCGATCTTCCCCGACTCCCCCGCCGCGCAGGACGTCGGCACGGTGGTGGCGGTGCGAGACTGTCCCAAGCCGCCCCCTACCCGCATCAGCCTGACCTTCCGGTCGCTGCAGACCGCCGAGGACGTGTGGGTGCTGGTCACCGGCGAGGACAAAGCCGACGCCGTCGCCCGGGCGCTGGGTGGGGCCAGCCAGGTCCAGGTCCCGGCTGCCGGTGCCGTCGGCCGGACCCGAACGCTGTGGATGCTCGACGAGGCTGCCGCCAGCCAGCTGCCGCCGGAGCTGCGGCGCCGGTAGGGCGGCCGGCCTACTGCTCGCGGAGCTTGGCCAGCGCCTCGGCGAGGATCGCCTCGCTATCGGCCTCGTTGCGCCGCTCGCGCACGTAGGCCAGGTGCGTCTTGTACGGCTCGGGGCGCTGCGGCGTCGGAGCGTTGGCCGCGTCGCGCCCGGCTGGGCAACCGCAGCGAGGGCAATCCCACGCCTCGGGCACCTCGGCGTCATGGGCGAACGAGGGCTTGGTCTCATGGCCGTTGCAGCACCAGAACGACGCGCGCACGCGTGGAGCGGTGCTCCCCCGCTCGCGCTCACCCATCGGACCGGCTCCGACGCGGCTCCCGCGGATCGCGCTGCCCCCAGCCACCAGACGTGCCCCCTCGCTGTGCGAGCCCTGCCCAGCGGTAGCCGGGCTGGGGGCAGCCTACGGTGTCCGGGTGGGCGTCGGCACGCTCTTCGCCGGGTCCGTACGAGGCCGGGTGGCATCCAGGGCCGCGTTGGCGGGGTCGACATTGGCGAGCACCGACAGCACGGGTGCCAGCGTCAGGTGCGGCCCGACCGGACGCAGCGCCGGCGTCTCGGCCAACGGCACGAGCGCGGCGCCGCTCTGCACGGCCTGGACGGCGGCGTCGATCGACTGCGCCCGCTGACCGCTGTCTGTTCGGGCCAGGGCATCGGCGAGGGCAGTGAGCAGGGGCTGCCGGTCAGCGAGTGGGCCGACGGATGGCGCTCCCGCAGCGCCCGGCCAGCGCGGGTCGAGCAGCGGCCCGAGCTCGGTGCGGGCTCCAGTCGGGGCCGGCTGTACCTGCAACAGCGCGAGGTCCCATCCACCGGCGCGCACGGCCGAAGGCGGCCCGTCGATGCGCCGGACTTCCAGCCCCCCTGCGACCAGCGAGCTCGCCAGCGCCTGGGAGGCGGCGCGACCGGCTGGCAGGCTTGTCGTCGCGAGCAGCGTGAGCACCGTTCCTGGCGCAATGCGGGCGGCCCGCACGGCTGCCCGGCACAGCGCGAGCGCGGCAGCCGTCGGACCCGCAGCCGTCAACGCCGGAGGCGTGAGTGGTGCCGGCGAGCGGGCCGAGGCCAACGCCCTCGGCAGGGTGGGCACGGCTGAGGGGGCAGTCGACGGCTCGCTGCCGTCGGTCGCGGCTGCGTCAGCGGGGAGCAGCTCGGCGAGCGGCGTCGACTTCTGGCCGAGTGCAGCAGCAACGGCGTCCCGGTCGACGCAGGCCGCGACGGCTGAGCGCACCGGCTGCTGGCGCAGCACGCTCGAGGCCGGTCCGCGTGAGCCGACTGCCAACAGGGTGAGCGCGCGGCCCGGCGTCACCGCCACGGCAGGCCCCCGCGAGGCCGATTCAGGCGCCCCTGTCGCCGGCCCGGTCGAGGAGCGTGGGACATGCCCGCCGTCTGCCGCCGGCGCAGGGCCGGCAGGCAGCAGTGGTGTCGCCTGCGCGAACTGGTCGCCGGCCGGTTCCCCCCAGGACAGATCGGCTGCGCCCGAGCGAACCTGCTCGTTGACAGCGGCGGCAGCGAGGCCGCCGCGGACCACGACGCGGTCCGCCAGTGCCTGCCGCAGCGCGTCGGACGAGGGATCCCATGCGGGGTTGCGGGTAAGGCGGTACAGCTCGCCGGACTCCGGGGCGCCGAACCGGTACGGCCCGTCACCGACGAGCGTGAGCGGCTCCTGTCGGCCGGTCTGCGCCGACAGCTCGGCGGGGACCGGTGAGGCTGCCGGTTGCGCCAGCACGCCAACAAGGTCGGCGGCCGGGCGCACCAGGTGCAGCTCGACCTGGTCGTCCCCGACGGCGAGCAGTCCCGGCACCCCGACCGCGTCGACAGCAGCGGCGCTCGGTGCCAGCCGTCCGATCCGCTGGCAGGCCCCGGCGTAGCCCTCGACGAGCTGGCCGAGGTACCCGCGCACCGCCGTGCTGCGGCCGGGCAGGCACAGCCGCTTGAGCCCGCGCAGCACGTCGCCGCTGGCGACCCGACGCACGGCGGGCACATTCCACCGCACGTCACCGCGCAGCCGGATGCGCACGATGCGGCCGCCGTCGAGCAGCTGAGGCGCACCGTCAGCCAGGTCAGGTTGCGGCGCTGAGGTGGCAGTGCCGTAGGAGTAAAGCTGGCGGTACACCAGGCGGCCAAGCAGCAGGCTCGCGTCGTCGGTCGCAGCGCCCGGGTCCAGCTCGGCCCTGGTGCTGGTACCGGCCAGCGTCAGGGTGCCGCCCGGCTTGCCAGCCGGCTGGCTCGGGCTCGCAGCCGTCGTCGGCGTCGGACCCGGCGAGGGCCTGGGGCCGGGCGAGCTGCAGCCGCCGACCAGCACCAGGAGGGCAGCGAGAGCGGCCACTGTTGCCAGCCCGCTACGGCGCACGGCCTTTGCCGCGCGGTCCGCCAAGGTGGGGGTGGGTGAGGCAGCCGGGACGGTCAGGGCACTCAGTGCTTGAGCAGCAGCCCGAGGCTGACGACGCAGGCCAGCCAGATCAGCCCGGTCGCGATCGTCAGCCGGTCGAGGTTCTTCTCGACGACCGACGAGCCGCCGAGGGAAGAGGAGACACCGCCGCCGAACAAGTTGGACAGCCCACCGCCCTTTCCGCGGTGCAGCAGCACGAGCAGGATGATGAGCAGGCTGGAGATCAAGAGGATGATCGAGAGTGCGGCGGTCACCCCACCACCGTACGGACGCCGGCGTAGTGGCACGTCGACGGGTGGCCGTGCCCCCGGTCGATCAGCGGTGGCGACTCGTCGACGCAGCGCTGGCGCTCCCCCTCGGACAGCTCGAGGAACTTCCAGCACCGGGTCCGGAAGCGGCAGCCGCTCGGCGGGCTGACCGGGTTCGGCACGTCACCTGTGATCATGATGCGGTGGCGCTGCCGCTCGAGGTTCGGGTCCGGGATGGGGATGGCCGACAGCAACGCCTGCGTGTAGGGGTGAACGGGCTGCTCGAACAGCGCGTCGCGGTCAGCGATCTCGACGATCTGCCCGAGGTACATGACGGCCACGCGGTCCGCGATATGCCGGACCACCGACAGGTCGTGGGCGATGAAGACATAGGCGATTCCGAGCCGCTGCTGCAGCTCCTGCAGCAGGTTGACGACGCCCGCCTGGATCGACACGTCGAGCGCGGAGACAGGCTCGTCCAGGACGATGACCTTGGGGTCGAGTGCGAGTGCACGCGCCACCCCGATGCGCTGGCGCTGGCCGCCGGAGAACTCGTGCGGGTAGCGGTTGCCGTGCTCGGGGTTGAGCCCGACGAGCCGGATCAGCTCGCGCACCCGCTCGGCACCGCCGTCGTGGTACATCCCGTGGATGCGCAGAGCCTCGGCGACGATGTCGTTGACAGTCATCCGCGGGTTGAGCGAGGCGTACGGGTCCTGGAAGACGATCTGCAGGTCGCGGCGCACGCGGCGCAGCTCGCGCGCCGTCAGCGAGGTGACGTCACGCCCCTCGAACAGCACCTCGCCTGACGTCGCCGGCTGCAGGTTGAGGATGGCCCGGCCCGTGGTGGACTTGCCGCACCCGGACTCACCGACCACACCCAAAGTCTCGCCTGGCCACAGGTCGAACGAGACGTCGCAGACCGCGTGCACCTGGCCGATCTCGCGCCGCAGCAGGCCGCCACCCCGGACGGGGAAGTGCTTGACCAGGTTGCGGACCGACAGGATGGGCTGGCCCTCGCGTGAGACGCCTTCCCCCCGGCCCTCGCGCTGAGTCGTGGTCGCTGTCATCTGGCTCCATCCCGGTAGGCCCCTGGCCGGTCAGCCGTCCCAGCATCCGCCGGCCGAGCCTCCGCGGCGGCCGCGTCAACCGGGTGGGCCGTGACAACCGGGTGCTCGTTGACAACTGGGTGCCCGTCGACAACCGGGTGGGCACCGCCTGCGCTGGCGCCGATGCCGGCGTGCTCGCCGGCGAACAGCCGCTGGGACTCGTCCTCACCGAGCCCCAGCTGGTTGGAGAAGTGGCAGGCCGCCTTGTGCCCCGCCGTGGCAGTCAGGACGAGGGCGGGCTCCTCCTGCTCGCAGATGTCCTCGGCCAGCGGGCAGCGCGGCGTGAAGGGACAGCCCTTCGGCAGGTTGATCAGCGAAGGCGGTGAGCCGGCGATGGGCGTCAGCTTCTCGCGGGTGGCGTCGAGGCGGGGCATGCTGCCGAGCAGGCCGATGGTGTAGGGCATGCGCGGCCGGTAGTACACGTCGTCGACCAGCCCGACCTCGACCGGCTTGCCGGCATACATCACGAGCACCTCGTCGGCCACCCCAGCCACCACGCCGAGGTCGTGCGTGATGAGGACGATCGCCGCGCCCGTCTCGGCTTGTGCCGTCTCGAGCGTGTCGAGGATCTGCGCCTGAACCGTGACGTCGAGGGCGGTCGTCGGCTCGTCCGCGATGATCACGTTCGGGTCGTTGGCCATCGCCATGGCGATGACGACCCGCTGCCGCATCCCGCCCGAGAACTCGTGCGGGTAGTTGTCGGTCCGCTCCTTCGGGTTGGGGATGCCAACGAGGTGCAGCAGCTCGAGTGCCCGGTCGCGGGCGGCCTGCTTGGACACGTCGTGATGTGCCAGGACGGCCTCAGCGATCTGGCGCCCCACCCGGTAGACGGGGTTGAGCGAGGTCATCGGGTCCTGGAATATCATCGCGATGTGCTCGCCGCGGAAGCGGCTCATCACAGCATCGCTCTGCCCCAACAGCTCCTCGCCGCGGTACTTGACCGACCCCGACAGCCGGGCCGTGCGCGGCAGCAGCCCCATGATGGCCAGCGAAGTCACCGACTTACCGGATCCGGACTCGCCGACCACCGCGAGCACGCGCCCGCGCTCGAGCGTGTAGGAAACGCCCCGGACCGCTTCGACTACGCCGTCATCGGTCGGGAAGCCCACGTTCAGATTCTCGACGGCAAGCAGCGGAGCGGCGCCGGCCGCATCTGCGACATCGACACGGGTGGCGTGGCCGGCTGGCCCCGGGGTCCCCTCGGCACTGGCGGCACGGTCCGCACCGCTGCTGGCGTGACCGGAGCGGCGCCCAGCGCCCGGCCGCAGCCGCGTCATGCTCGCACCCGCGTCTGCGTCGGGTCGAAGGCGTCTCGAAGCCCGTCACCGACGAAGTTCACGGTCAGGGCGATGAGGATGATGTAGAGGCCAGGGAAGTAGAACAGCCATGGCCGCGTCGACGCTGCCTGCTGGCCGTCGCTGACCAGCAAGCCCAGGCTGGTGTCCGGCGGCCGGATGCCGACACCGAGGAACGAGAGTGCGCTCTCGGTGATGATGGCTACCGCTACCGCGATCGTCGCGGCCACGATGATCGGCCCGAGCGCGTTGGGCAGCAGGTGCCGGAAGATGATGCGCCGGTTCGACGCGCCCAGTGCCCTCGCGGCCTCGACGTACTCCTTCTCCCGCAGCGACAGGAACTGGCCGCGCACCGTCCGGCTGATCGGCGCCCACAGCAGGCCGGCGATGATCAGGGCGATGAAGACCCAGCTACCGGCGCTCGAGGAGGCCTGCGCCGACAGGGTGATGAGGATGACGATCGTCGGGATCGTCAGGATGAGGTCGACGATGCGCATCAGCGCGGCATCGACCCAGCCGCGGAAGAAGCCCGACACCGCGCCCACGACAGTGCCGACGGCTGTCGAGACGAACGCGACGAGCAGCGCCACCTGGACCGACTTGCGAGCGCCGCGCAGCACCTGGGCGAGCACGTCGTGCCCGATCTCGTCGGTCCCCATCGGGTGCTTGAGCGTGGGCGCCTGCGAGAAGTCGTCGGAGACATCGGCGAAGCCGTAGTGCCAGAACCGGCCACCGACCAGGGCGGCCAGGATCAGCAGCACGAACACCACAAGGCTGATAGTGGCGAGCCGGTGCTGCAGGAACCGCCGGACGATCAGCTGCCGCTGGGTGCGTGCCTTGACGGTGAACTCGCGCTCGACCGCCCGCTCGGCGCGCTCCGGGTGCTCTGGGGTCTCCTGCTGGTCGATGTGCTCGGCGGTCTCGCGGACGGCGGAGGCACCAGGCTTGGTGGTCGGCTCAGGCATACCGGATCCTCGGGTCGAGCACCGCGTACAGCACGTCCGCGACGAGGTTGGCGACGATGACGAACACCGCCGAGATCATGAGCACTGCCAGGATGCGATTGAGATCGACGTCGTTCGCGGAGTCGACGAGCATCTCGCCGAGCCCGTGCCAGGCGAAGACCTTCTCGGTGATGATGGCGCCACCGAGGATCGAGCCGGTGTCGAGCGCGATGACCGTGACTGTCGGGATCAGGGCGGTGCGCAGCGCGTGGCGCCGCATGACGGTGCCGCGCCGCAGCCCCTTGGCCCGCGCGAGGCGCACGTAGTCGCTGTCGAGCACGTCGAGCATGGATGCCCGCTGGTAGCGGCTCCACCCGGCGTAGGTGATCGCCGCCAGCGCCATAGTCGGCAGGACGAGGTGTCCGGCATAGTCACCTACCCGGCCGAGGAAGTTCCCGGAGTAGTCGGGCGTCGCGTCGCCGATCGTCGAAATCACATTGCTGCCGACCGCGTTGTTGAACCGCAGCGCGATGATCTCTTTGAGCAGCCCGGCCAGCCAGAACACCGGCATCGACAGGAACAGGAAGCCCAGGAAGGTGAACACGTAGTCGATGAACGAGTACTGCTTCACCGCCGAGATGACGCCGATCACGATGGCGAGGACGGCCGCGACGATGACCGCCAGGATGACCATCCGCATCGTCACCTCGAACCGGCGGATGAGGTCGGACCGGACGTCGATGCCCTTGACCGACGGCCCGAAGTTGCCGGTCACCACGTTGCTGAGCCAGTGCCAGTACCGGTTCGGCAGCGCCCGGTCGATCCACAGCTGGTGCTCACGCGCCGCGATCACGTAGGGAGGAGTGTTCGGACGGCTCTTGAGGTCTCCGAGCGGATCACCCGCGAAGACCACGAGCAGGAACACCACGATGGACGAGATGATCAGAACGGGAATGGCTACCAGCAGGCGTCGGATGACGTAATAGACCATCTGCGCTCCCTCAACGGCTCAGTGGGACCGGTCAGGAAAAACGGGTTGCCAGCGGCGGCCGAGTGTGCCGTCCTGGCTGGAGTCTGACATCACGAGCCGCGACCGCATCAGCGGGGCATCGTTGCTCGACTGAGCCTGCGGGGGGGTACGAACGGCGGCCCGCTCCTGGTGGAACGGACCGCCGCTCGTGCTGGTGCAGCTGGTGCTACTTCATGCCCCAGGTACCCGCGTTCCAGAACGGGCCCTGCTGGGTGGCGTTGTCGCCGATGTTGCCGAACTTCTTGTCGTAGGCGATGAAGGTCGGCTTCTGGTACAGCGGGATGGTCGGCATGTCCTTCCAGATCAGCGCGTCGACCTGGTTCCAGTCGTCCTTGACCTTCGCCGGGTCGAGCTCGCTCACCGCCTGCTTGATCACCGTGTCGACCTGCGGGTTGCTGTACTTCCCGTAGTTGGAGCCGCCGCCGGTCTGGTAAATCGGCTGGTTGGCCGACGCGAACGGGGTGGCGACCCAGGCGAAGTCGGAGATCTCGAACTGGCCCTTCGACAACGCCGGGAACAGCACCTTCGACGACTTGTTGTCGATGATGATGTTGACGCCCATCTTCTTCATCTGCGCCTGGAACAAGATGCCCTGCTGCTCGCGCAGCCGGTTGCCCGAGGTCGTCGAGAACTTGAACGACAGCTTCTGGCCCCCCTTGGCGTAGGTGCCGTCCGGCCCCTTCGTGTAACCGTCGGCCTCCAGCATCGCGGTGGCGTCCTTGATGTCACCGGTGCCGATGTTGGGAACGATCTTGGAGTTGTCGACGTACTCCGGCTGGTTGTTGACGTAGATGCGGTTGCCGAGCACCTGGGCCTTGTCGCTGAACTGCTTGACAGTGGCGTTCAGCAGCTGGGTCCGGTCCATCCCCACGGCCATCGCGGTGCGCACCTTGGCATCGTCGAGCCCCTTGACCTTGGTGTTGAAGTCGATGTGCTCGAAGGTCAGCCCGAAGTTGGTCTGGCTCTCGACGGTCGGCAAGGCCTTGACCTGCTGGACGAGGTCGAGCTGCGGCTGCGGGTAGATCAGCTGCACCTCGCCGTTCTTCAGCGCATCGGGCTGGGTCTGCGACTCGGGGAGGAAGCGGTAGACGATCTTGTCGAGGTTGGCCGGGGTGCCCCAGAACTTGTCGTTGCGCGAGAGCGTCAGGCTGTCGCCCGGCTTGTAGGACGTGATGACGAAGGGGCCGCCCGAGATCGGCATGCTCTTGTCGATGCCGGTGTTCCAGCCGCCCGCCTGCTTCTGAACGTAGTGCGACGGCAGAATGTTGCTGAACAGCGACTTCCAGTCGGCGAACTTGTCCTTGAACACCACGGTGACCGTCTTGTCGCCATCGGACCCGGTGACGGACTTGATGTTCTCGTACCCGGTCGTCGACGCAACGTCGAGGTCCTTGTTGGTCCCGTTCAGCGACTTCCACATGTAGATGAAGTCCTTGGCGTCGATCGGCACCCCGTCCGACCACACCGCCTTCGGGTTGATCTTGTAGACGATCGTCTCCGGCTCCTGGCTGGTCAGGTCGGCGCTGGTCAGCAGGTTGTTGTCGATCTTGACGCTGAAGTCCGGGAGGTTGTTGAACGCGTTGGGGTAGACGGGCGCAATGATGTTCTGGACGGAGGTGCCGTTGTCCTTCGAGGTGTTGACGTTGAAGCCAGTCGGCTCCTGGTCAGCAGCGAACGCGAGGGTCCCGCCCTTCTTGACGGTGTCGTTCTTGACCTGAGCGTTGTTGCCGCCGGCGCTGGCGCTACTGCCACCGCTACCGCCGCTGCCGCTACCGCTGTTGCTGCCACCGCACGCAGCCGCCGCGAGCGCGATGCTTGCCGTCGCCACCGCAAGTGCGGGCGAGATCCTCCTGGCCATACTCCCTCTTTCCGAACAGTCCGCAGCCTGGGGGGCGTGCGGCTCTGTGGGGGATCTAACCTGCTGCCCCCCTACTCAGCGCTAGCGACACGGCCGAACTGTTGCCGGATCGTGATCGCCGCGAACCTCCGTCGTTACCCACACGCGCGGGTGGCGGCGCCGCAACCCGCCGGCCGGCACTCAGAAGGCGGCGCGGACGATGGCCGTGAAGTCCTCGGCCACCAGGCTCGCCCCGCCTACGAGCGCGCCGTCGACATCGGCTTCGGCCAGCGTCACCTTCGCGTTCTCGGGCTTGACCGAGCCTCCGTACAGCAGCCGGACCCCGGCCGCCGCAGCGTCGCCGAACAGCTCGCCGACCCGCCCGCGGATGGCTGCGCACATCTCCTGGGCGTCGCCCGCGCTCGCGGTCCGCCCGGTGCCGATGGCCCACACGGGCTCGTAGGCGACGACGAGCCCGGCGACCTGGTCAGCCGTGACGCCCACCAGGCTGCCGGTCAATGACTCCAGGCAGAACCGCACGTGCCCACCCGACTCGCGCACCGCCTCCGGCTCGCCGAGGCAGACGATCGGTACCAGGCCGCTGCCCAGTGCCGCGCGGGCCTTGGCTGCGACGACGGCGTCGTCCTCGCCGTGGTGCTCGCGACGCTCGCTGTGGCCGACCACGACGTAGGTGCAGCCCAGCTTGGCGAGCATGCCGACGCTGATGTCACCCGTGTAGGCCCCGTCGGCGTGCTGGGAGAGGTCCTGCGCGCCGTAGGTGATGGGTAGCCGGTCGCCGTCGACAAGGGTCTGGACGCTCCGCAGCCCGGTGAAGGGTGGGATGACGCAGACGTCGACGGCGTCGGTCTCCCGCTGCCGCAGGTCGAACGCCACGTGCTGCACCAGCGCGATGGCCTCGAGGTGCGTCGTGTTCATCTTCCAGTTGCCGGCGATCAGAGGCCGGCGCCCGGGGGCGGCTCGCTTGGGGGCAATGGGGATGGCTCAGCCCTCCTGGGTGGGGAAGGCAGCAGGACCGGCCGGACTGCTGGCGCCGGCGAGGGCGGCCAGTCCGGGCAGCTCGCGCCCCTCGAGGTACTCGAGGGAGGCGCCGCCACCAGTCGAGATGTGGGAGAAGCGTGCCTCGTCGATGCCGAGCGCGCGCACGGCAGCGGCGCTGTCGCCCCCGCCCACGACAGTCAGTGCGCCGTCGAGCCCGGCGACGGCGTCGGCCACCCCGCGGGTTCCGGCGGCAAACGGCACCAGCTCGAACACCCCCATCGGCCCGTTCCAGAACACGGTGCGCACGTTCTGCAAGGCGAAGGTGAACGCCGCCACGGTGTCCGGGCCGATATCGAGGCCCTTAGCGGCGGGAGGGATCGCGCCTGCGGGCACGACCCAGGTCGGCGCGTCGGCCGAGACCTCCTCGGCGACCACGACATCGACCGGCAGCCGGATGCGGTCGCCCGCCTGCTCCAGCAGCCGCGCGCAGGTCTGGACCTGGTCCTTCTCCAGCAGCGAGCCGCCCACGTCGTGGCCCTGGGCCGCGAGGAAGGTGAAGCACATCCCCCCGCCAACCAGCAGCGAGTCGACAGTGGGCAGCAGCGCCTCGATGACGGCCAGCTTGTCGCTGACCTTGCTGCCACCGAGCACGACGGCGTAGGGGCGTTCGGGCGCGCTCGTCAGCCGCCGCAGCACCTCGACCTCGCGCAGCACGAGCCCGCCGGCGTAGTGCGGCAGTCGGGCAGCGACGTCGACCACGCTGGCGTGGCGCCGGTGCACGGCTCCGAATGCGTCGTCGACGTAGGCGCCCCGGGGGCCGGCCAGCGCGGCGAGCCGATCAGCGAGGGCCCCGCGGGCGGCATCGTCCTTGCTGGTCTCCCCCGGCTCGAACCGCAGGTTCTCGACCATCGCGATGTCGCTGTCCTGCAGCCGGCCGGAGAGCGTCGTCGCGGACGGCCCAGTGACGTCGTCGGCCAGCGGCACGCGCCAGCCCAGCAGCTCGCTCATCCGCTCGGCGACCGGGGCGAGCGAGTAGCGGGGGTCGGGCTCGCCCTTCGGGCGGCCGAGGTGGCTCATGACGACCACCCGGGCGCCCGCGCCCGCCAGCGAGCGGATCGTGGGCAGGCTCGCCCGGATGCGCCCGTCGTCGCCGACCCGCACACCGTCGAGCGGCACGTTGAGGTCGGCCCGAACCAGGACGTGGCGGCCGGCCACGCCCTCGGCAAGCAGGTCGTCGAGCGAGCGCACGGGCCCGGCCGGGGTCAGAGCGACGAGGCGACGAGCGCCGCCAGGTCGACCATCCGGTTGGCGTAGCCCCACTCGTTGTCATACCAGCCGATGACCTTGACCAGGTTGCCGCTGGCCATCGTCAGGGTCGAGTCGAAGGTGCACGAGGCCGGCGAGCCAACGATGTCGCTGGAGACGATGGGGTCCTCGGTGTAGACCATCACCTTCGACAGGGGGCCCTCGGCTGCTGTCCGAAACGCGCCCTTGATCTCGTCGACACTCGGCGAGGACTGCAGCAGGCACACGAGGTCGGTGACGCTGCCGTCGGGCACCGGCACGCGCATGGCCATGCCGTCGAGCTTGCCGGCAAGCGCCGGGACGACGAGCGAGGTCGCCTTGGCGGCGCCTGTCGTGGTCGGGATGATGTTCTGCGCCGCCGCCCGGGCCCGGCGCAGGTCCTTGTGCGGGAAGTCCAGAATGACCTGGTCGTTGGTGTAGGCGTGCGTGGTCGTCATCAGGCCGCGGTCGATGCCGAAGGCGTCGTCGAGCACCTTGGCCATCGGCGCCACGCAGTTGGTGGTGCAGGAGGCGTTGGACAGCACGTGGTGGGTCGCCGGGTCGTACTCGCTGTCGTTGACGCCCATCACGACGGTGAGGTCCTCGCCCTTGGCTGGGGCGCTGATGATGACCTTCTTCGCGCCCGCGTCAATGTGCTTGTGGGCGTCGGAGGCGTTGGTGAACCGGCCGGTCGACTCGATGACGACGTCGCAGCCGAGCTCACCCCACGGCAGGGCAGCCGGGTCGCGCTCGGCAAGGATGCGCAGCGTGGTCTTGCCGGCGGTGATCGAGTCGGCGGTTGCCGTGACGTCCTCGCCGAGGCGACCGAGCACCGTGTCGTACTTGAGCAGGTGCGCCATCGTTGCGACGTCGCCGAGGTCGTTGGCCGCCACCAGCTCGATGTCGGCCGATGGCTGCTGGGCCAGTGCCCGGAAGAAGTTGCGGCCGATGCGGCCAAAGCCGTTGATGCCGACACGCGTCGCCACAGTGTCTCCTTCTGCCGGGGATGGTTCGGGACGAAGACTAACCGCCGGGTCCGGGCGGAACGACAGGGAGGCGCACACCGTCCGCCCTGCCCGATGGCGACCTTCAGACAGTTCAGCGGGCGATGCGCCTCAGGCCTCCTCGGCGGCGTCCAGCAGCTCGGGGCTCACCGCCGCCTCCGTGGTCGGCAGGCCAAGGGCGATGGCGCGGCGGTCGGCGAGCGCGAGCAGCCGGCGGATCCGTCCGGCAACGGCATCCTTGGTCATCGGCGGGTCGGCCAGGGCACCGAGCTCCTCCAGCGACGCCTGGGGGTGCTCGAGCCGCAGCCGTCCGGCGACGAGCAGGTGCTCGGGCGCCTCGCCGTCAAGCAGGTCCATCGCGGCGTGCACGCGCGCGCCCGCCGCGACAGCCGCCCGGGCGCTGCGCCGCAGGTTGGCGTCGTCGAAGTTGGCGAGCCGGTTGGCCGTGGCCCGCACCTCGCGGCGCATCCGCCGTTCCTCCCAGGCGAGGACGCTGTCGTGCGCGCCCAGCTGGGTCAGCAGCGCCCCGATCGCCTCGCCGTCACGCACCACGACGCGGTCGATGCCGCGCACCTGCTTGGTCTTGGCGACGACCCCGAGCCGGCGGGCGGCCCCGACGAGGGCCAGCGCGGCCTCCGGGCCCGGCGAGCTGACCTCCAGCGCCGACGAGCGCCCCGGTTCGGTGAGCGAGCCGTGGGCGAGGAACGCCCCCCGCCACGCGGCCGCGGCGTCGCACGTGCCGCCGGTGACGATCAGCGGCGGTAGCCCGCGCACGGGGCGACCACGCTGGTCGATCAGGCCCGTGGAGCGGGCCAACGCCTCCCCGTGCCGCTCCACCCGCACCAGGTAGCGGGGGCTTCGGCGCAGCCCGCCCGCCTGCAGCACGCTGACCTCGGCCGGGTGCCCGTAGACCTCGCCGATCTCGCGGCGGAGCCGGCGGGCGACCACGCCCGTGTCGAGCTCAGCCTCGACCACGACCCGCCCCGCGGCCAGGTGCAGCCCGCCGGCGAAGCGCAGCAGCGTCGACATCTCCGCCCGTCGGCAGCAGGTCTTGCCGGCAGGCAGGCGGCTCAGCTCGTCCTTCACGGACGCAGTCATGGCAGGCATGCAGACAACTCCTCTTAGGCGGAACGGGGCAGGACGGTACGCAGGGCGGCGGCAAGCCGGTCGGGGTCGTGGCGAACCTCGCCGGGGACGGCAACCGGATGGAGCACGAGCCGAGCGCCGAGCGCGGCGGCCGCGGCCCGCAGCCGCTCTGGCTGGGGGGTGGAGGCGGGATCGGCGACGATCACGTCGAGCCGCAGGCCGGGCGCCTCGCGCTTGAGGACCTCGAGGTGAGCCTCCGGGCTGAACCCGGACGTCTCGCCCGGCTGCGCGGCCAGGTTCAGCACGAGGATGCGCACGGCGGCGGTCTGCCCGATCGCAGCGCGCATCTGCGGCACCAGCAGGTGCGGGAGCACGCTGGTGAACAGCGAGCCCGGCCCCAGGACGACGGCATCCGCACCGGCAACAGCCTGCAGGGCCGCAGGGCACGCCTCGGGATCCGCCGGAACGAGCCGGACGGAACGCACGGTGCCGCTCGCGGTGGCGATGGCGACCTGGCCGCGAACCTCCGTCAGCGTCCGGGCGGCGGCGCCATCCGCGTGCTCGTCGACGTCGGCAACGATGTCGACCGGCCCCTCGGACAGTGGCAGCACACGGCCGCAACCGCCGAGCAGCTTCAGGCACAGGTCCAGCGCCGCGACGGGGTCCTCGAGCCGCTCGACGAGCGCGGTCAGCACCAGGTTGCCGACGGCGTGGCCGCCGAGCGGACCGTCGCCGGGGAAGCGGTGCTGAAACAGCTCGGACCAGGTCCGGCTCCACTCGTCGGTCCCGGCCAGGGCGGACAGTGCCATCCGCAGGTCGCCTGGCGGAAGCACCCCGAGCTCGTCGCGCAGCCGGCCGGACGAGCCGCCGTCATCGGCGACTGTCACGACGGCCGTCAGCTCGGGCGTGACCTGGCGCAGCGCCGCCAGCGCGGCAGCGAGGCCGTGGCCGCCGCCGAACGCGACCACCTTGGGTGGCGGCGGACCGTCGCCCTGGGCCGGGATCACTCGCGCCCCAGGTCGCGGTGCACGACTCGCGCATCCGTGCCGTCGGCAAGCAGGCGCCCGGTCAGCTGCTCGGAGATGGCGACGCTGCGGTGCTTGCCGCCGGTGCAGCCGACCGCGAGCGTGACGTAGCGCTTGCCCTCGCGGGCGTAGCCCTCCCCCAGCAGGTGCAGCAGGTCGGCATACCTGTCGAGGAACTCGCCGGCCCCCGGGCGGCTGAGCACGTAGTCGCGCACGGCCGGGTCCTGCCCGGTGAACGGGCGCAGCTCGTCGACCCAGTGCGGGTTGGGCAGGAAGCGACAGTCGATGACGAGGTCGGCATCGAGCGGCAGGCCGTACTTGTAGCCGAAGGACACCACAGTTGCCTGGAGCCGGGTGGCGCCAGGCTCGCCGAAGGCGGAGTCGATCTTGGCGCGGAGCTCGTGCACGTTGAGCGTGCTCGTGTCGAGCACCAGGTCCGCCTCACCGCGCAACCCCCGGAGCAGCTCGCGCTCGGCTGCGATGCCGGAGGAGAGCCTGTCGTCGGCCTGCAGGGGGTGCGGCCGGCGGACGTACTCGAAACGGCGGATGAGCGCCTCGTCGGAGGCCTCGAGGAACAGGATGCGGGGCTGTACCCCACGCACGGCGAGCGCCTCGAGCGCAGCCTGCAGGTCGTCGAAGAAGGCGCCGCCCCGGACATCGACGACGACAGCGATCCGCGAGACCGAGCCCTGGGAGCGCGAGCCCAGCTCGGCCATCGTCGGCAGCAGTGCCGGCGGCAGGTTGTCGACGACGAACCAGCCGAGGTCCTCCAGGCACTTGGCGGCCGTGCTCCGGCCGGCTCCGGACAAGCCGGTGATGATGGCAAGCTCCGGCACCGGCGGCGCGGGCGCAGCGGGGACCGCGGGCCCAGCCGGCACGGCCGGCCCAGCGGGCACGGCTGGCCCAGCGGGAACAGTCACGATGCTTCCGCCGTGAGCTCTGGCGCGCAGGCCGCCGCGATCTCGGCGTGGCCCGTCTCGCCCGACTCGCGGGTGTCATCGTCGTGGAGGATCTCGCCGGTGAGCGGGTCGACAGCCGGCTCGGCAGGGCGAGCGGCACCGGCTCCGAGCGCCGCGACGACGGCAGCAGCGGTCCGCGGACCTACGCCCGGCACCTGCGCGACCTCCTCGGCGCTGGCCGCACGCAGCCGCTTCAGCGAGCCGAAGTGCCGCAGCAGGGCCTTGCGCCGCGTCTCGCCGAGGCCCGGCACGTCGGTCAGCGCCGACTCGACCATCGAGCGCGAGCGCCGCTGCCGGTGGTAGGTGATGGCGAAGCGGTGCGCCTCGTCGCGGACCCGCTGCAGCAGGTACAGCGCCTCACTGGTCCGGGGCAGGATGACCGGCTCCTGCTCACCGGGCAGCCACACCTCCTCGAGCCGCTTGGCCAGCCCGCAGAGCGACACGTCGTCGATGCCGAGGTCGGCGAGCGCCTGCGCTGCCGCCGCCACCTGTGGTGCACCGCCGTCGACGACGAGCAGGTTCGGGGCGTAGGCGAACCGGCGCGGACGCCCCGTCTCGGGGTCCACACCTGGCGGTCCGTTCGCGGTGTCAAGGCCGGTGTCAAGCGCGGCGTCGGGCGCGGCATCCGGCACGAGCACGTCGGGCGCGTCGGAGCGCTCCTGCAGGTAGCGGGCGAAGCGGCGCCGCACCACGTCGTAGATGCTCGACACGTCGTCGCTAGCTGCCTCGCCGCGGACAGCGAAGCGGCGGTACTCAGATTTACGCGCGAGCCCGTCCTCGAACACGACCATGCTCGCGACGACGCTCGTCTGCTGCAGGTTGGAGACGTCGAAGCACTCGATGCGCAGGGGCGCGTCGGGCAGGTCGAGCGCATCCTGCAGCTCCGAGAGCGCCCTCGAGCGGGCAGTGAGGTCGCTGGCGCGGCGGGTGCGGTGCAGCGCGAGGCCCTGCTTGGCGTTGCGCTCGACTGTCTCGAGCAGCGAGCGCTTGTCGCCCCGCTGCGGCACGCGGAGCTCGACGCCGGTGCCGCGCTCGAGCGCCAGCAGCTCGGCGACCACGTCGGCGTCGCTGGGCAGCACCGGGACGAGGACCTCGCGCGGGACGTCGTAACCGTCGACGAGGTAGGCCTGCGAGACGAACCCCTCGACCAGGTCGGCCATGCTCTCGTCGCCCATGCGGTCGACGACGTAGCCGCGCTGGCCGCGCACCCGCCCGCCGCGGACATGGAAGACGGCGACGGCGGCCTCCAGATCGTCGGCGACTATCGCGACACAGTCGGCGTCGGTGCCATCGGGCAGGACGACGGCCTGCTTCTCGATCGCGCGCTTGAGGGCGCCGATGTCGTCGCGGATGCGGGCTGCCCGCTCGTACTCCTGGTTGTGCGCGGCCGCCCGCATGTCCTGCTCGAGCCGGCGCAGATACCGCCCGGTCGAGCCCGAGAGGAAGTCGCAGAAGTCCTGGACGATCTCGCGGTGCCGCGCGGCATCGACGTTGCCGACGCACGGCGCCGAGCACTTGTCGATGTAACCGAGCAGGCAAGGGCGCCCCACCTGCCCGGCGCGCTTGAACACGCCGGCGCTGCAGGTCCTGCCCGGGAAGACACGCAGCAGCAGGTCGAGGGTCTCGCGGATCGCCCAGGCGTGGGCGTACGGGCCGAAGTACCGCACGCCCTTGCGCTTGGGTCCGCGCATCACCTGCAGCCGGGGGAACTCCTCGTTCATCGTGACGGCGAGCCAGGGGTAGGACTTGTCGTCGCGGTACTTGACGTTGAACCGGGGGTCGTACTCCTTGATCCAGGTGTACTCGAGCTGCAGCGCCTCGACCTCGGTGCCGACGACCGTCCAGGCCACGGCGGCGGCGGTACGGACCATCTGCTCGGTGCGAGGGTGAAGCTCGCCGGTGAAGTAGCTGTTCAGCCGGCTGCGCAGGCTCTTGGCCTTGCCGACGTAGATGACCCGGCCGGTCGCGTCGGAGAAGCGGTAGACGCCCGGCTCATCGGGGATCGAGCCGGCTGCTGGCCGCCAGTGCGGGGCGCCGGCTCGTCCCCCGCTCGCCGCCGACACGCCGGTGAGCGTATGTCGCCACGGCGCGCCGCGTGGGCCGAGGAAACACCGCGGATGCCGTGCTAACGCTGCGTTTCGTCAGCAAGCGGCGGGGGCTTGGAACACCGTCCGGTGGTGTCCGTGCGTCACGGGCTCAGGCGGTCAACGGGCGGCGGCGGTCCGGCGAGGCCGGGCCGCCCGTGGGGGCGGTGCGTCGACGACAGTGACGACCCGATCCCCGAGCAGGCCGCGCAGGAACGTGCCGGTGTGGCTGCCCGCGACCCCCGCGACATGCTCGGGGGTGCCCTCGGCCACCAGCCGGCCACCACCTGTGCCGCCCTCGGGACCCATGTCGACGACCCAGTCCGCTGTCTTGATCACGTCGAGGTTGTGCTCGATGACCACGACGCTGTTGCCGGCATCCACCAGCCGGCCGAGCACGCCCAGCAGCTTGCGCACGTCTTCGAAGTGCAGCCCCGTCGTCGGCTCGTCGAGCACATAGATGGTCCGCCCGGTCGAGCGCTTCTGCAGCTCGGCGGCCAGCTTGACCCGCTGGGCCTCACCGCCGGACAGTGTCGGCGCCGGCTGGCCCAGGCGCACGTAGCCCAGGCCGACGTCGGCAAGGGTGCGCAAGTGCCGGGCGATGGCCGGGATGCCGCCGAAGAAGTCGGCGGCCTCCTCGATGGGCATATTGAGCACGTCGGAGATGCTCCTGCCCTTGAAGTGGACCTCGAGCGTCTCGCGGTTGTAGCGGGCGCCGTGGCACACCTCGCACGGCACGTAGACGTCGGGCAGGAAGTTCATCTCGATCTTGATGGTGCCGTCGCCGGCGCAGGCCTCGCAGCGGCCGCCCTTGACGTTGAACGAGAAGCGGCCGGGCAGGTAGCCGCGGACCTTGGCCTCGGTCGTCTCGGCGAACAGCCGCCGGACGTGATCGAACACCCCGGTGTAGGTCGCGGGGTTGGACCGCGGCGTGCGGCCGATCGGGGACTGGTCGACCCGCACGACCTTGTCGAGGTGCTCGAGCCCGCTGACGGTGCGGTGGCGACCGGGCACCTCCCGGGCGCCGTTGAGCTTGTTGGCGAGGACGCTGGCGAGGATGTCGTTGATCAGCGAGGACTTGCCTGACCCCGACACCCCGGTCACGGCGACGAACAGCCCCAGCGGCAGCGTGACTGTCACGTCGCGCAGGTTGTGCTCCCGGGCGTCGTGGATCACCAGCTGGCGGTCGGGGTCGGGCGTGCGGCGGATGTCGGGCACGCTGATCCGCCGTCGGCCCGACAGATACGCCCCGGTGATCGACTCCTCGCTCGCGAGCAGCTCCTCGACGGACCCGCTGACCACCACCCGGCCCCCGTGCTCACCCGCGCCGGGGCCGATGTCGACGACCCAGTCCGCCGCCCGGATGGTGTCCTCGTCGTGCTCGACCACCACGAGCGTGTTGCCCATGTCGCGCAGCCGGACGAGCGTGTCGATCAGCCGCCGGTTGTCACGCTGGTGCAGGCCGATCGACGGCTCGTCGAGCACGTAGAGCACGCCGACCAGCCCCGACCCGATCTGGGTCGCCAGCCGGATGCGCTGCGCCTCGCCGCCGGCAAGGGTGCCCGCGGCGCGGTCGAGGGACAGATAGTCGAGCCCGACATCGAGCAAGAAGCGCAGCCGGGCGTCGATCTCCTTGAGCACCCGGCCGGCGATTTGCGACTCACGCGCGGACAGCTCCAGCTGGCCGAGGAAGCCGGCGCAGTCACCGATGGACATGGCGGCCACTTCGGCGATGGACCGGCCGCCGAGGGTGACGGCGAGCGACTCGGGCTTGAGCCGGGAGCCGCGGCAGGTGGGGCACGGCACGTCGCGCAGGTAGCCCTCCCACCGCTCGCGGGCGGTGTCGGTCTCGGCCTCGCGGTGCCGCCGCTCGAGGAAGGGGATGACGCCCTCGAAGCCGGTGTAGTACGAGCGCTCGCGGCCGTAGCGGTTGCGGTAGCGCACGTGGATCTGCGAGTCGCCGACGCCGTGCAGGACCGCGTCGCGGACCTCCTCGGTCAGCCGCTCCCACGGCGTGTCCATCCGGAAGCCCAGGTCGAGCGCGAGCGCGGCGAGCAGCCGGTTGAAGTAGTCGGCCGACTGCCCGCCCGCCCACGGGGCGATCGCCCCCTGGCCCAGGGACGCGGACGGGTCGGGGACGATCAGCTCGGGGTCGACCTGCTTGCGGATGCCGAGCCCGGTGCAGGTCGGGCAGGCCCCATAGGGCGAGTTGAACGAGAACGAGCGCGGCTCCATCTCGTCGAAGGAGAGGTTGTCGTACAGGCACGCGAGGTGCTCGCTGTAGGTGACCTCTCGATCCGGGTCGGCCGGCGTGCGGTCGACGAAGTCGCAGAGAACGAGCCCGCCCCCTAGGCCCAGTGCGGTCTCGACGCTGTCGGTCAGCCGCCGCTGTGCGCCGTCTTTGATCGACAGGCGGTCGACGACGACCTCGATGGTGTGCTTCTTCTGCTTGTCGAGCTTGGGCGGCGCCTCCAGCCGGACCGTCTCGCCGTCGACCCTGGCCCGCGCGAAGCCCTTGGTCTGCAGGTCGGAGAACAGGTCGGCGTACTCCCCCTTGCGCCCCCGCACGACCGGCGCGAGCACCTGGAAGCGGGTGCCCTCGGGCAGCTCGAGCAGCTGGTCGACGATCTGCTGCGGGGTCTGCCGCGCGATGGGCCGGCCGCACGTGGGGCAGTGCGGGCGCCCGGCGCGGGCGTAGAGCAGCCGCAGGTAGTCGTAGACCTCCGTGATCGTGCCGACTGTCGAGCGGGGGTTGCGCGAGGTCGACTTCTGGTCGATGGAGACGGCGGGCGAAAGCCCCTCGATGAAGTCGACGTCGGGCTTGTCCATCTGGCCGAGGAACTGCCGCGCGTAGGCCGACAGGCTCTCGACGTAGCGACGCTGCCCCTCGGCGAAGATCGTGTCGAAGGCGAGACTGGACTTGCCGGACCCGGACAGCCCGGTGAACACGATGAACGCGTCACGCGGGAGGTCGACGTTGACGTCGCGCAGGTTGTGCTCGCGTGCGCCACGCACGACGAGACGGTCCGACACGGTGCTGATGCTACGGACGGGCGCCGACAGAAACGGGCGCCGAGCGGGCCCAGGGTAGGCCGGGCTGGAGCCGGGGCAGGATGAGCGGCATGGCAGACACGGGCGGCTACACAGGCACGGTCACGAGCGGCGGACCCCCCGCGATCCGCACCCTGCCGGGCTTGACGATCACCAAGGTCTCGGTCGGTCCGATGGACAACAACTGCTACCTGATGCGCTGCGGGACGACGGGCGAGCAGCTGCTCGTCGACGCCGCCAACGACGCCGACAGGCTGCTCGCACTGGTCGGACCGGGGGGCATCACGACAGTGGTCACCACCCACCAGCACTGGGACCACGTGCAGGCGCTCGAGGCCGTGGCCACCGCGACCGGCGCGAGGACTGTCGCGCATCCCGACGACGCCCCGGCCATCCCGGTTCCGACGGCCGAGCTGGTCCGCGACGGTGACGTCGTGCGCGTCGGCGACGTCGCGTTGCGCGTCATCCACCTGGTCGGCCACACCCCGGGCTCGATCGCCCTGCTCTACGAGCCGCCGAGCGGGGCGGCCCACCTGTTCACCGGCGACAGCCTGTTCCCCGGCGGCCCGGGCAACACCCAGGGCGACGCGAAGCGGTTCACCTCGCTGCTCGACGACTTGGAGGCCAAGGTGTTCGGCCCGCTGCCCGACGACACCTGGGTCTACCCGGGTCACGGCGGTGACACCACGCTCGGCGCCGAGCGGCCGTCCCTGCCCGAGTGGCGTGCGCGGGGCTGGTGAGGCGGATCGTGCTGGGGATGCCCGCACACAAGCGCGGCCGCATACCGAGGTTGGGGCCGCACAATCACGCGTTTGTGGGCGCTGGCCGCCCTGGCAGCACCCGAAGGGCCTCGCTTGCTCCGTTGAGGGGCGTCCACCAGGTCCTTCGTGTGCAGAGGGGCGGCGGCTGGTGAGCCTCCCCGACCCGACCCTGCTGGCCCGCTCCGGCGCGGTCTGCTCGGTCGACGCCCTAGCTTCCTCGGCCGGTGTCGCGCTGTTGCGAGCCGGTGGCAGCGCGGCGGATGCCGCTGTCGGCGCGAGCGCAGTGCTTGCCGTCACCACCCAGCACATGTGCGGGATGGGCGGCGACCTCGTTGCGGTCATCGACCCCGGCAGCGGGACTCCCGAGGCGCTGCTTGCCGTCGGGCGGTCCGGGGCCGGCAGCGACGCGGCCACGATGCGGGGCGAGGGGCTCACTCGGATGCCGCACCGCGGTGACGTGCGGTCCGTGACGGTGCCCGGCTGCGTCGATGGCTGGCTCGCGCTGCACGGCCGGTACGGGCGGCTGCCGCTGTCCGACGTACTGGCGCCGGCAGTCGGCTACGCGCAGGAGGGTTTCCCGGTCTCCCCGCTGCTGGCCGCGTCCCTTCCCCGCGTGGCCGACGTCGCGGGCGGCGAGGAGCTCGTCGGCACCGTGCCGGCTGCCACCGGTGATCTGCGCCGGCGGCCGAAGATGGCGGCAGCGCTCGCCGGCATCGCCGAGCACGGGCGGGATGCGTGGTACGGCGGTGCGTTCGGGCAGGGGCTGCTGCGCGTCGGGGCGGGGGTGTTCGCGCCGAGCGACCTTGACCACGACCTCGCCGAGTGGAGCGAGCCGCTGACTGCCGACGCCTTCGGGTGGCGGCTCGCCGCCCCCGGTGCTCCCACAGCCGGCTACCTCGCGCTCGCCGGGGCGGCGGTCGCGGATCGTCTCGGCCTGCCCACCGACGTGTCCGACCCGCTGTGGGCACACCTGCTCGTCGAGGCCTGCCGGGCGGTGGGGCACGACCGGCCGGACCAGCTCTTCGACGGCGCAACGCTCCAGGAGCTGCTCGATCCCGCAGCGCTCGACGCGCGGGCTGCCCTCGTCCTACCCAACAGCACGCTCGCGGGCGACGTGCCCGGCACACCCGGCGGCACCATCTACCTGGCGGCGGCCGATGCCGGCGGCATGATTGTCTCGCTCTCGCAGAGCAACGCCGGCGGCTTCGGCGCCCACCTCGCCGTCGCCGAGGTCGGCGTGTTCCTGCACAACCGCGGCATCGGCTTCTCGCTGGAGCCCGGGCACCCGGCCGAGCTCGCACCCGGCCGGCGCCCCCCGCACACGCTTGCCCCGGTGCTGGCGACCCGGCAGCTGCCGGGCGGGGGGCACACCTCGACAGCCGTGGGCACGATGGGCGGCGACGCGCAGCCGCAGATCGTGGTGCAGCTGCTCGCCCGCCTCGCCGCCGGAGCCACTCCCGCGGCGGCTGTCGGAGCCGGCCGCTGGGCGCTCGCGGGCCGGGACGGCAGCGGCTTCGACACCTGGGACGGGGACCCTTCCGCCGCGGCCGCGTTCCCGACCCTGGCCGGGCAGCTTGTCCAGCTGGAGGACACCGCTCCCGCGCCGTGGGCTGACGAGCTGCGTACCCGCGGGCACGCGGTCGCCGTGGCTCCCGCCGGCGGCAGCTTCGGACATGCAGCGGTGCTCGAGCGGCGGCCCGGCGGGACGCTGGCCGGCGTCGCCGACCCTCGCGCCGGGACGTCGGCCGCCGTGGGGTGGTGAGGTGGACCTCGGCGGCCTGACACTCGTCGCCGGAGCCGGGCTGCTGGCGGGTGCTGTCAACGCCGCAGCTGGCGGCGGCACCCTCATCAGCTTCCCCGCCCTGGTGGCGGTGGGGCTGCCGCCGGTGACGGCCAACATCACCTCCAGCGTGGGGCTGGTGCCCGGCTACCTCGGCGGGTCTCTCGCCTACCGGGAGGAGCTGGCCGTCCAGAAGCACCGGGTGCGACGGCTGCTCGCCGTGTGCGTGGCGGGCGGTGTGCTGGGGGCGGTGCTGCTGCTGGTGACGTCGGCCGGCGCCTTCCGCGCTGTCGTGCCATACCTCGTCCTGCTGTCGTGCCTGCTGCTGGCGGTCCAGCCGCGCCTGGCCCGGCTGGTCGCCGCTCGCGTCGGGCGTGAGGGGCACGAGGGACACGAGGGGCCCGAGGGGCACAGCAACGCCGGGGTCAGCACCCGCGCCGCAGCCCTGCCGCTGCTCGGCGGCGTGCTGGTCGCCTCGATCTACGGCTCGTACTTCGGCGCGGGGCTCGGCGTCCTGCTGCTGGCAGTGCTCGGCATCTTCGTCGACGACGACATGCAGCGGCTCAACGCGCTGAAGGGGCTGCTCTCGCTGGTGGTCAACCTGGTGGGCGTGCTGGTCTTCCTGCTGAGCGCGCGGGTGGCGTGGACCGAGGCGGCGGTCCTGGCCACGGGCTCGCTGGTTGGCGGGACGCTCGGGGTGCGGCTCGCACGCCTGCTGCCCGCGCCGGTGCTGCGCGGCGCTGTCGTCGTGCTGGGGCTGGTGGTGGGCGTCGTGCTGCTGGTGCGCAGCTAGGGCTCCTGCTCCGAACCGGTTACGCAGACAGCATCCTGGGGGTCGACCGGGGCCGGGCCCTTGCCTCCGAGCCAGGCGGCCACCCCGCGGTAGAAGGCCGGGTAGTCGCCCGCTTGCAGCTCGACCGGCTCCGTGACGTCGCCCGCGACGAAGCGCGGGTGCCGGCCCTCGCTACCACTCCCCCAGCCGGGCGCTGCCAGTCCCTGCGGTCGCTGCCCTGCGCGCAGCGCCGCCTCCTGCCCGTCGAGCCCGTTGACGAGGAAGGCCCCGCTGCTGCCGAGCACCCGCAGGCGCGGCCCGAGATGAGCCGCTGTGGCGCTGACCCACAGCTGCGAACGCACGCCGGACCGGTGGGTCAGCGCGACGAAGGCGTCGTCGTCGACTAGAGCGCCGGGGCGGCGCGCGTCGAGCTCGGCGTACACGGACTCGACCGGTCCGAACAGCAGCAAGGCCTGATCAACCAGGTGGCTGCCGAGGTCGGCGAGCACTCCTCCGCCGTCGCCCGGGGAACCTGATTCGCGCCAGCCGGGCTTCAGCTCCGGTCGCCAGCGTTCGAAGCGGGATTCCAGCCGCCACACCTGCCCCAGCCGTCCGCCGTCGATGAGTGCCCGAGCGGTAAGGAAGTCGTCGTCCCAGCGTCGGTTCTGGAAGACGGTGAGCCGGCCCCCCGATTCGCGCGCAGTACGGACAAGACCGGCCGCGGCGTCGGCATTGACGGCGAGCGGCTTGTCGACGACGACCGCCAGCCCGCGGGCCAGCGCCTGCTCCGCGAGGGCGACGTGGGTGGCGTTGGGAGTGGCGACGACGCATAGCGCCAGGTCCGGCAAGGACCAGAGGTCGTCCGTTCCGCCGGCGACCACGGTGCCCGGGTAGCTGGCCTGAACGCGCTGCTGGCGCTGCAGGTCAGCCGTGACGACGGCGGCCAGCTCAAGGCCGGCCGTAGTGGCCACCAGGGGGGCGTGGAAGTGCTCGCCGGCGACGCCGTAGCCGATGAGGGCCACCCGCGCCGCGGGCGTCACCGCGGTGGCGGGATGCTGTCGAGGTCGAGGAACCGCGGGCGCGAGTCGAGCAGGTCGACGAGGTCGTCAGCCCAGTCCTGCAGCGTCGATGCCTCGCTGGGGAGCCCTGGCGACTCCTGCCATGAAGGCTCATCGAGGAAGAGCACGAAGTGGCCGACGTCGAACCTGTCGCGGCAAATCCGCGGAGCCGCCGGAACGCCGTCAGGCCGCTCCTGCCAGCGGGCGAGCAGCCGCTCGAACCTGTCGGGCTGGTCGGTGTGCAGCTCGATGATCTGGACGCCGTTCACGGACACCTCCGGAGGCTCAGCTGAGCCGCAAGCCCCAGTCTCGGCCCGGCCGCCGTGAACCGCAAGACCTGTCCGGGTGACACCACTCAGCCCACGGCCGCCGCCATCTGCCGCAGCTCCTTCTTGAGCTCGTTGATCTCATCGCGCAGCCGTGCTGCCAGCTCGAAGTGCAGCTCCTTGGCAGCCTCGTGCATGTCGTCGGACAGCTGCTGGATCAGCTGCGCGAGCTCGTGCCGCGGCAGCCCGGCCAGCTCGGCAGCGTGCCGACCCACCGTGTCGGACCGGGAGGACATCCCGGGGACCGGCGCCTTGCCGCGGGACTGCGAACGACCGGAGCCGCCGACCATCTCGCCGTCCGCCGACTCGCGCACCATGTCGTCTAGGATGTCGACGATCTTCTTGCGCAGCGGCTGGGGGTCGAGCCCGCGCTCGGTGTTGTACTCGATCTGCCTCGCCCGGCGCCGAGCCGTCTCGTCGATCGCCTGCCGCATCGAGGGCGTGATGTCGTCGGCGTACATGTGCACCTGGCCGGAGACGTTGCGCGCCGCCCGCCCGATGGTCTGGATCAGGGAGCGCCCGGAGCGCAGGAACCCCTCCTTGTCGGCATCGAGGATCGCGACCAGCGAGACCTCCGGCAGGTCGAGGCCCTCGCGCAGCAGGTTGATCCCGACCAGCACGTCGTAGTCGCCGCGCCGCAGCTCCTTGAGCAGCTCGATCCGGCGGATGGTGTCGACCTCGCTGTGCAGGTAGCGGACCCGGATGCCGAGGTCGAGCAGGTAATCGGTGAGGTCCTCGCTCATCTTCTTGGTCAGCGTGGTGACGAGGATGCGCTCGTCGCGCTCGGTCCGGACCCGGATCTCGTGGATGAGGTCGTCGATCTGCCCCTTGGTCGGCTTGAGGACGATCTCGGGGTCGAGCAGGCCGGTTGGGCGGATGATCTGCTCGACCACACCCTCGCCGCGAGCCAGCTCGTAGGGACCCGGCGTGGCCGACAGGTAGACGGTCTGGCCTATCCGCTCGAGGAACTCGTCGAACTTGAGCGGCCGGTTGTCCATCGCGCTGGGCAGTCGGAAGCCGTGGTCGACCAGGGTGCGCTTGCGGCTCATGTCGCCCTCGTACATCGCGCCGATCTGCGGGACCGTCACGTGGGACTCGTCGATGACCAGCAGGAAGTCCTCGGGGAAGTAGTCGATCAGGGTATGGGGCGCCGTGCCGGCTGCCCGGCCGTCGATGTGCCGCGAGTAGTTCTCGATGCCCGAGCAGAACCCGACCTGGCGCATCATCTCGATGTCGTAAGTGGTGCGCATGCGGAGCCGCTGCGCCTCGAGCAGCTTGTTCTGCGCCTCCATCTCGGCGAGGCGGGTCTCGAGCTCGGCCTCGATCCCGGTGATCGCGCGCTCCATCCGCTCGGGGCCGGCTACGTAGTGGGTCGCGGGGAAGACCAGCAGGTTTTCCGACTCCCGCACCACCTCACCGGTCAGCGGGTGCAGGTAGACCAGGCGCTCGATCTCGTCGCCGAACATCTCTATTCGGACCGCGAGCTCCTCATAGACCGGGAACACCTCGATGGTGTCGCCCCGCACGCGAAACGTGCCGCGGGTGAAGGCCAGGTCGTTGCGGGTGTACTGCACGTCGACCAGCCGGCGCAGCAGCGCGTCGCGCTCCACGACATCGCCGACCCGCAGCCGCACGCACCGGTCGACGTACTCCTGCGGCGTGCCCAGGCCGTAGATGCAGCTGACGCTCGCCACCACGACGACGTCACGCCGCGTCAGCAGGCTCATCGTCGCGCTGTGCCGCAGCCGCTCGACCTCCTCGTTGATCGAGGAGTCCTTCTCGATGTAGGTGTCGGTCTGCGGGACGTAGGCCTCGGGCTGGTAGTAGTCGTAGTAGGAGACGAAGTACTCGACGGCGTTGTTGGGCAGCAGCTCGCGGAACTCGTTGGCCAGCTGGGCGGCGAGCGTCTTGTTGGGGGCGAGCACCAGGGTGGGGCGCTGGGCGCGCTCGACCAGCCAGGCCGTCGTCGCGCTCTTGCCGGTGCCGGTGGCGCCGAGCAGCACGATGTCCTTCTCCCCCGAGTCGAGCCGCCGCTCCAGCTCCTCGATCGCCGCCGGCTGGTCACCACTGGCCTCGAAGTCGCTCACGACCTCGAAGCGCGCAGCCGACCGGGTGATGTCGCTGCGCGGCCTGGTGTCGGCCAGCGGGGTCACGCCGTGCTGGGCATCCGGCGCCGGGTTTGCTCGTCTCGCCACACCTGACAGAACACCACAGCCCTCCGACAGAATCCGCGCCCCGGCCGCCAGAGCCCGTGACCGCCCGGTGAGGTCGGCACCATCACACCGGTAGCCGACCGGCCGTGAACCGTGCCCGCACCCCGGACAATGACCGGGTGGACCCCTTCGAGGACGTGCTCGACGCCAACGCCGACTACAGCAGGCACTTCACCGACGCGCACACCCCCGGGAAGGCTGCCCGCGGCCTCGCGGTCGTGACCTGCATGGACTCGCGCATCTCGCCGCTCGAGATGCTCGGCCTGCAGCCAGGCGACGCCAAGATCCTGCGCAACGCCGGCGCCCGCGTGACCGACGATGTCCTGCGCACCCTGGTCCTCGCCGTACACCTGCTCGAGGTCACCCGCATCATGGTCGTCACCCACACCGACTGCCGGATGATGACTGTCACCGACGACGAGGTCCACGCCGAGATCCTCGCCCGCGGAGTCGACACCCGGAGCCTGGAGTTCCGCACGATCAGCGATCAGTCCCAGACCCTGCGTTGCGACGTGCAGCGGATCCGCAGCTCGCCGTACCTCCCGGCGGGAACACCGGTCCTGGGCTGCCGCTACGACGTCCACACCGGTCTGATCGACGTGATCGTCGAGCCGTAGCAGGCTGCACGCTCAGCCGACCAGGGCGGTCCACACCTCGTCCACCCTGGCCTGCAGCGACTGCTCGTCCCCGGCGTTGTCGACGACGTGCGTGGCGACGGCTGCCCGCTGCTCGCTGCTCGCCTGCGCGCGCATCCGCTCGAGCGCGTCCCCGCGCGGCAGCCCGCGCGCCTCGAGCCGCGCCAGGCGCACCTCGTCCGGCGCCTCGACGACGACGACAGCGTCGTAGTTCGGCGCCATCCCCTTCTCGACCAGCAGCGGCACGTCGTGGACGATCACGGCGTCACGCCCGGCGGCCACGATCTGCCGGGCCGTCTCCTCGGCGATCCGGGGGTGGGTGATCTCCTCCAGCCGCCGACGGCTGGCGCTGTCAGCGAACACGACGCGGCCGAGCGCCGGGCGATCGAGGGAACCATCGGGCAGCAGCACGCCGTCGCCGAACGCTGCCACGACCTCGGCCAGCCCAGGCGTGCCGGGCGCGAGCGCGCTCCGTGCGATGGCGTCGGCATCGACGACGGTGGCGCCGTGGCCGGCGAGCAGCCGCGCAACAGTGCTCTTGCCGGCTCCGATACCGCCGGTCAGCCCGATCCTGAGCACGTCAGGACGTTAGCCGACGCAGAACTCGTTGCCCTCCGGGTCGGTCAGCACGATCCAGTGGTGGTCGAACTGCTGCCCCTCCCCCACCTGCCGCGCCCCCAGCGCTTCGAGCCGTGCCACCTCGTCCTGGATGCGGCGCTCGCGCTCACCCGCGGCAACGCTCGGTCCACCCGCTACGTGCAGGTCGAGGTGGACGCGGTTCTTGACTGTCTTGGCCTCGGGCACCCGCTGCAAGAACACCCGCGGGCCAGCGCCTTCGGGGTCCTCGATCGCGCTCGCCGAGTTCCACTCCGACTCGGGGACACCCTGGGCGGCCAGGAACGCGGGCCAGCCGTCGAAGCCGGGCGGCGGCGGCGCCACGTGGTAGTGCAGCGCTTCGGCCCAGAACAGCGCGAGAGCGGCCGGGTCGGCGCAGTCGATCACCACTTGGAGCGACGTCACCTGCCGAGGGTCTCACCAGTGCGCGGTCGCAGCCGCAGCGGGGCCCGCGACAGCCCGACGGCCCCGACACACGCGTGCCAGGGCCGTCGGTACAGCGGGTCGGTACCGCAGGTCGGTACCGCGAGACTGCCTAGTTGCTGCCGAACTGCTCGCGCAGCTTGCGCAGCGACTCCTCGTCAAGCGCGGACGCTGCGGTCTCGGTCTCGGAGGAGTACGTCGAGGGACCGCTCGCCTCGGCCTCGGCGGCCTGCGCGGCGTGGATCTGCGACACGTGCTGCTCGTACCGGGTGCGCGCCTCCTCGTACTGGCGCTCCCACTCGGCCTGCTGCGTCTCGTAGCCGGGCAGCCACGCGCCGGTGTCGACGTCGAAGCCCTCCGGGTAGACGTAGTTGCCCGTCTCGTCGTAGGTAGCTTCCATGCCGTACTGGGTCGGGTCGAACTCGGTCACGTCGACGGCGTGTCCGGCCTCGTTGGCCTGCTTCAGCGACAGCGAGATGCGGCGCCGGTCGAGGTCGATGTCGATGACCTTGACCATGATGTCGTCGCCGACGTTGACGACCTGCTCGGGGATCTCGACGTGGCGCTCGGCCAGCTCCGAGATGTGCACCAGGCCCTCGATGCCCTCCTCGACGCGGACGAAGGCGCCGAACGGCACGAGCTTGGTGACCTTGCCGGGCACGACCTGGCCGATGGCGTGGGTCCTGGCAAACTGGCGCCACGGGTCTTCCTGCGTCGCCTTGAGCGACAGCGAGACCCGCTCGCGGTCCATGTCGACGTCGAGCACCTCGACCGTGACGTCCTGGCCGACCTCGACCACCTCGGACGGGTGGTCGATGTGCTTCCAGGACAGCTCTGAGACGTGCACCAGGCCGTCGACGCCGCCGAGGTCGACGAACGCGCCGAAGTTGACGATGGACGAGACCACGCCCTGCCGAACCTGCCCGCGGGCCAGCTTGGCGAGGAACTCCGAGCGGACCTCGCTCTGCGTCTGCTCCAGCCACGCGCGGCGGGACAGAACCACGTTGTTGCGGTTCTTGTCGAGCTCGATGATCTTGGCCTCGAGCTCCTTGCCCACGTAGGGCTGCAGGTCGCGCACGCGGCGCATCTCGACGAGCGAGGCCGGCAGGAAGCCGCGCAGCCCGATGTCGAGGATGAGCCCACCCTTGACGACCTCGATGACGGTGCCGGTGACGACGCCGTCCTCCTCCTTGAGCTGCTCGATCGTGCCCCAGGCGCGCTCGTACTGCGCCCGCTTCTTGGACAGGATCAGGCGCCCCTCCTTGTCCTCCTTCTGCAGGACCAGGGCCTCGATGGCGTCGCCGACGCTCACGACCTCACTGGGGTCGACGTCGTGCTTGATCGACAGCTCACGAGAGGGGATGACGCCCTCGGTCTTGTAACCGATGTCGAGCAGGACCTCGTCACGATCGACCTTGACGATGGTGCCCTCGACGATGTCGCCATCATTGAAGTACTTGATCGTCTCGTCGATGGCGGCGAGGAAGTCTTCTTCCGAACCGATGTCGTTGATCGCGACCTGCGACACGGTGTGCGTGGAGGGGGGTGGTGCGATGGCGGTGCTCGTCAAGGGGTTGGCTCCGGACATGGGGTCGTGGGGACACGGGCGGGTTGGACTACGACGAGGGCCGGTTCGAGACCGCCGAACCGAAGGGCAACAGGGGTGGGCTGCCGACCGCCGAGGCGATGCCGACGTGGGTCCGATCCGTCCGGAGACACACAGACCCTCGCGCGTATAGAAGTCTACGGCACCTCGCGATCGAGCTGCCATCGCTCGATGGGCAGGATGGCCTGGTGACCGACTCGGCCGAACAGGCCGCTGCGACCAGTCCCGACCCCGACAGCGCCGAGCTGACAGTCGCCTACGCCGATGTCGACGGCGAGGCCGCGGTCCGGGCCAACCGGCGCTGGTGGGACGCCGAGGCCGACGGCTACCAGGACGAGCACGGCGAGTTCCTTGGCGGCGGGGCGGACGGACGCCGCGGTGCTGACTTCGTCTGGTGCCCCGAGGGGCTACGGGAGCACGACGCGCACCTGCTGGGCGACCCGGCGGCGCTGCGTGGACGGACGGTGCTCGAGGTCGGCTGCGGAGCAGCCCAGTGCGGGGCGTGGCTGGCGGCCCGTGGTGCCCGGGCCGTCGCGGTGGACGTGTCGAGCGGGCAGCTGCGGCACGCCCGCCGGGTCCGTGCGGCGGCTGCGGACATCCTGGCCGCGCACGGCGGGTCGCTGCTGCTGGTCCAGGCCGATGCACTGCGCCTGCCCTTGCCGGACGCGAGCGTGGACGAGGCCTGCTCCGCCTTCGGAGCGGTGCCGTTCGTGACCGACAGTGCCGCGCTGATGCGCGAGGTGGCGCGGGTGCTGCGCCCCGGCGGCCGGTGGGTGTTCTCAGTGACGCACCCGATGCGCTGGTGCTTTCGCGACGATCCGGGCCCGGCCGGGATCGTCGTCGAACGCTCCTACTTCGACCGCTCCCCCTACACCGAGCTTGACGCGCGGGGTGTGCCACAGTACGTCGAGCAGCACCGCACCCTGGGCGACCGGGTGCGCGAGATCCTCGCCGCCGGGCTGACACTCGTCGACGTGCTCGAGCCCGAGTGGCCGGACGGGCACGAGCGCGAGTGGGGGCAGTGGAGCCCGCTGCGGGGCCGGCTGTTCCCGGGGACGTCGATCTACTGCACGAGCAAGCCGCGCAGCGACACATCGTGATTGCGGAACCCGGGCGGACCGGACACCAGGCGCGGCTCGGCGATCAGGATGTGTGCGACCCGGGAGCGGGGACGCGGTCACCCCGCTCGAGGACAATCGCACGGCGCATCGCCTGCCGGCCCCGCGCGGTGTCGCCGGCATCGCCGTAGGCACGCGCGAGCCGCACCCAGGCGCGCCAGTCCCCCGGCGCGGCTTCGACCTCGGTACGGCGGCGGGCGAAGACGGCGTCGGCAGCGGCGCGGTCGATCCGGCCCGACGGGCGGCGCGCCAGCGGCTCATCCTCGCCCGGTCCGTCCGCAGCCTCGTCGGCCGCACGTCGTGACACCCGTTCAGCCGCCCGTCCGAAGCGGATCTCCTGCACCACGAGCACCACCCCCAGCACCGGGAGCAGCAGCACCCCGACGCCGAGCCCCTTGACCGCCAGCCGCGGGTCGGCGAGCAGCGACAGGCCGCGCCCGGCGATGAGCACCGCGTAGACAGCGAGCACGGCGACGAGCAGCACGACGACGCGACGGGCCCTCACAGCTCGAGCAGCTCCTCCAGGCCGACGGTCAGGCCTGGCCGGGACACCACCTGCCGGATGCCGAGCAGGACGCCCGGCATGAAGGAGGCGCGGTCGAGAGAGTCGTGCCGCAGGGTCAGCGTCTCGCCGTGGCCGCCGAGCAGGACCTCCTGGTGGGCGACCAGACCTGACAGGCGCACGGCGTGCACCGGGATGCCCTCGACGCTCGCCCCGCGCGCCCCCTCGAGTGCGGTGGTGGTGGCGTCCGGCCCCGATGGCGGCATCCCCGCCTCCGCGCGGGCGGCTGCCACCAGCTCCGCGGTGCGTCGGGCGGTGCCGCTCGGGGCGTCGGCCTTGCCCGGGTGGTGCAGCTCGATGACCTCGACCGAGTCGAACCAGCGGGCAGCGAGGGCAGCGAAGCGCATGCACAGCACGGCGCCGATGCCGAAGTTGGGCGCGACCAGCACTCCCACGCCGGGCACCGTCTCGAGCCGCTCCCGCAGCGCATCGAGGTCGCCAGCCGCGAGGCCGGTTGTGCCCACGACGACGGAGAGCCCCGCCTCGATGCACCACTGGACGTTGCCGAGCACGGTGTCGGGCGTGGTGAAGTCGACGACCACCTCGGCACGCCGAAGCTGCTCGCGGTCGTCGCCGGCGTCGACCTGGGCGACGAGTTCGAGGTCGCCTGCGGCATCGACCGCGCGGCACACCTCCGAGCCCATCCGCCCCGCCGAGCCAAGGACCCCGACCCGCACGCGGCCGGTCATGCCAGCACCCGGCGCAGCGCATCGGCATCGACCGGGCCGATCGCGCCGAGCGAGAGCCCGCCCGTGACCAGCGGCTCGGCCAGGACGTCAGCGGCGACCTGCCGGACCTCGCCGGCGCTGACGGCGTCGATCCGGTCGAGGACCTCGTCGACCGAGAGCAACTCACCGTGGACGAGCTCGGCCTTGCCGAGCCGGCTCATGCGCGAGCCGGTGTCCTCGAGGTTGAGCACGATCGAGCCCTTGGTCTGCCCCTTCGCCCGGGCGAGCTCGACGTCGTCCAGACCGCCATCGAGAACGGCCTCGAGCTGCTCCCGGCACAGCCGCAGCACCTCGGCCGCCCGCCGTGGCGCGCATCCGGCGTAGATCCCGAACAGGCCGGTGTCGGCGTACTGCGAGGTGAACGAGTAGACCGAGTATGCGAGCCCACGCCGCTCGCGCACCTCCTGGAACAGCCGCGAGCTCATGCCCTCCCCGAGCGCTGTCGAGAGCAGCCCGAGGGCCCAGCGACGGTCGTCGGTTCGGCTCACGCCGGGCACACCCAGCACGACATGCGCCTGCTCGGTGTCGCGGCGCACCACGCGCACCTGCCCGGCGTGGGCCCCGTGCCCGGAGGGGGGCCGCAGGGGCACCGGCGACGCGAGGTCAGCGACCCCGGCATACGCCCGCTCGACGGCTGTCAGGACGGCGTCGTGCTCCAGTGAGCCGGAGACGGCGACGACAGTCGAGGACGGGGCGTACCGGGTGCCGTAGTAGTCCGCGAGCGTGGCCCGCGTCATCGCCTCGATGCTGTCGACAGTTCCGAGCACCGGGCGCCCGAGCGGGCGGTCGCCGAGCACGGCCGTGGAGAACACGTCGTGGACGACGTCGCCGGGGTCGTCGTCGTGCATGGCGATCTCTTCGAGCACGACGCCTCGCTCGGCATCGACATCCTCGGCGCGCAGCAGCGAACCGGTGACCATGTCCGTGACGACATCGAGCGCGAGCGGCAGGTCCGCGACGAGCACCCGGGCGTAGTAGCAGGTGTACTCACGCGTGGTGAAGGCGTTGAGGTCACCGCCCACGGCCTCGACCGACGCCGAGATGTCGAGCGCGGAACGGCGCCCGGTGCCCTTGAACAGCAGGTGCTCGAGATAGTGGGAGGCACCGGCCTCGGCGCCTTGCTCGTCGCGGGAGCCGGCACCCACCCACAGCCCGACAGCCGCCGACCGCACTCCCGGGACGTGCTCGGTCAGCACGCGCAGCCCGCTGGGGAGCACGGTCCGGTGGACCGTGCCGCCCAGCAGTGCCTGCGTACGTGTCGTCAGAGCGCCGGTCACGTGCCGGTCACTCGGCCGCGGCGGGCTCCGGGGTGCTGTCGGCGTTGGCAGCACCGGCATCCTCGTCGCCACCCTCGACGACGGCACCGAGGCTGATCTTGCCGCGCGGGTCGAGCTCGAGGATCTCGACCTGGATCTTCTGCCCGACGGCGACGACGTCGTCGGGGTTGGCGACCCGCTTGCCGCCCGCCAGCGCCTTCATCCGGCTGACGTGCAGCAGGCCGTCGCGACCCGGGCTCAGCGAGACGAACGCGCCGAAGTTGGTCGTCTTGACGACAGTGCCGAGGAAGCGCTCGCCCACCTCGGGCATCGTCGGCGTGGCGATACCGGAAATGACCGAGCGGGCGGCCTCGGCGCTCGGGCCGTCGGTGGCACCGATGTAGATGGTGCCGTCGTCCTCGATGGTGATGTCGGCACCGGTGTCAGCCTGGATCTGGTTGATCATCTTGCCCTTGGGGCCGATGACCTCGCCGATCTTGTCGACGGGGATCTTGATGCTGATGACCCGTGGGGCCGTCGGCGCCATCTCGTCGGGGACGTCGATGGCCTCGTTCATCACCTCGAGGATCGCGAGCCGGGCGACCTTGGCCTGCTGCAGGGCGTCGCCGAGCACCGAGGCGGGGATGCCGTCGAGCTTGGTGTCGAGCTGCAGCGCGGTCACGAAGTCCTTGGTGCCGGCGACCTTGAAGTCCATGTCACCGAACGCATCCTCGGCACCGAGGATGTCGGTCAGCGTGACGAACTGGTCACCCTCGCTGATCAGGCCCATCGCGATGCCCGCGACCGGCGCCCGCAGCGGCACACCCGCGTTGAGCAGGCTCATCGTGCTCGCGCAGACGGAGCCCATCGAGGTCGAGCCGTTGGAGCTGAGGGCCTCGCTGACCTGCCGGATCGCGTACGGGAACTCCTCGCGGCTGGGCAGCACGGGCAGCAGGGCCCGCTCCGCCAGCGCGCCGTGGCCGATCTCGCGCCGCTTGGGCGAACCCACCCGGCCGGTCTCACCGGTCGAGTACGGCGGGAAGTTGTAGTTGTGCATGTACCGCTTGCGGTTCTCGGGGTTGAGCGTGTCGATCATCTGCTCCATGCGCAGCATGGCGAGGGTGGTGACGCCCAGGATCTGGGTCTCACCGCGCTCGAACAGGGCCGAACCATGCACCCGCGGGATGACGTCGACCTCGGCCGACAGCGAGCGGATGTCGGACAGCCCTCGGCCGTCGATCCTGACCTGGTCGGTGATGACGCGCTCGCGCACCAGCTTCTTGGTCAGCGACCGGTAAGCGGCGCTGATCTCCTTCTCGCGGCCCTCGAACTGCCCGGTCAGCGCGTCCTGCGCCTGCGCCTTCACGCGGTCGAGCTCGGCCTCGCGCTCCTGCTTGCCGGCGATCCGCAGCGCCGCGCGCAGCTCGTCGCTGACAGCACCGCTCACGGCCTCGAGGACGTCATCCTGGTAGTCGAGGTAGGTAGGAAAGTCGCGGGTGGGCTTGGCAGCGGACGCGGCGAGCTCCTGCTGGGCGGCGCACAGCTTCGCGATGACCGGCTTGGCTGCGTCAAGGCCCTGGGCGACGACCTCCTCGGTCGGGGCCTGCGCACCGCCGCGGACCAGCTCGACAGTGGCGGTCGTGGCCTCGGCCTCGACCATCATGATCGCGACGTCGCCGCTCTCGAGCTGGCGACCGGCTACGACCATGTCGAAGGTCGCGTTCTCGAGCTGCGAGTGACGCGGGAAGGCGACCCAGTCGCCGTCGATGAGCGCCACGCGGGTGGCACCGATCGGACCGGAGAACGGCAGCCCGGCGAGCATCGTGCTGGCGCTGGCCGCGTTGATGGCGACGACGTCGTAGAGGTCGTCGGGGTCGAGCGCAAGAATGGTCTCGACGATCTGGATCTCGTTGCGCAGCCCCTTGACGAAGCTGGGGCGCAGGGGCCGGTCGATCAGCCGGCAGGTGAGGATGGCGTCCTCGCTGGGGCGGCCCTCACGGCGGAAGAACGATCCGGGGATGCGGCCCGCGGCGTACATCCGCTCCTCGACGTCGACAGTCAGCGGGAAGAAGTCGAGGTTCTCCTTCGGGTTCTTGCTGGCCGACGTCGCCGAAAGGATCATGGTGTCGTCGTCGAGGTAGGCGACGGCGCTGCCGGCAGCCTGCCGGGCCAGACGGCCGGTCTCGAAGCTGATGGTGCGGCTGCCGTGGCGGCCGTTGTCGATGACGGCGTCGGCCGTGACCTCGTCGGCCTCGGTGGGGTCGACGGCGCTGCTAGCGCCCGTGGCGCCGTTGCTCGAGACGTCGGTGGCTGTGGTGATCGTGCTGCCCGTCATGGGCGGTCTCCCTCTCGTCGGCCGGACCGGCGCGAGGGCGGGGTCGGAACTCAGTCGAAGTCCCCGGGGACGAGGCGGTCCGATGACCGGGACCCGGAGGCCACTACCGAGGACCGACAGCGCGAGGCGCGGTCCGGCAGGTGCCGTGCGGCATGTCCGCACGGGCGGGAACGGACCCGTGTGGCCCGCTCCCTGTGGTGGCTAGCGCCGCAGGCCGAGCCGCTCGATAAGCGACCGGTAGCGGTTGATGTCGGTCTTGCGCAGGTAGTCCAGCAGGCGGCGGCGGCGACCGACGAGCAGCAGCAGGCCGCGCCGGCTGTGGTGGTCGTGCTTGTGCGCCTTCAGGTGCTCGGTCAGGTCGCGGATCCGCTGGGTGAGCATGGCAACCTGGACCTCAGGGGATCCGGTGTCGTTGTCGACTGTCGCGTACTCCGTCAGGATCTGCTGCTTGACGTCGGTGGCGAGCGGCACGCCGCGTCTCCTCGGGCTCGTATGTGTGGCCCGGGGCTCGTCGACCGGGCATGGCTTCACGCCGGTGAACTCCCGGCTCGCGGCCCACGCTACCACCGGCACTCGCGCCGGCCGGCCGTGACGAGGCTGCGCACAGGCCTGCGAGGCGGCTGTCGGGTGCTAAGCCGCCGACAGGTAGGTGAGGAAGCGCAGCAGCTCGTCCGGGTCGAAGGGCTTGGCGAGGAAGTAGTCAACGCCCTCGCGCCAGGCCTGCCACGCCTGCGCGTCGTCGGCGGCGGCTGTCAGCATCACGACCGGAAGGTCAGAGCCCGCCTCGCTCTCGCGGATGCGCGTCAGCACGGCGTGCCCGTCGAGGCCGGGCATCATCACGTCGAGCACGACGCAGTCGGGCTGCTCTGACTCCACCATGCGCAACGCGGCGAAACCGTCTGCCGCGGCGGCCGTTGTGTAGCCGTACGCCTCCAACACGTCGCACACGAGGCGGCGGACCGAGGGGTCGTCGTCGACGACGAGCACCTTGTTGATGCTCATGCGGGGCTCCTCCTGCGCGTGGGGACGGACCCCCCCTGCGTCGGCAGAAATGCGCCCAGCCTCGAGCCCCAGGAGGGTGAGCGCCCTGCGGAAGGTGGGCACCCTGCGGGTTGGTCCCATGGGGTCGAAGCTGGCGCTCAGTCCAGGGCCAGTACCTGCCGCGTGCGCGCGACGTCAGCGTTCATCTGCCGGACGAGCGCATCGACGGAGGCGAAGGCCTCGGTCGGGCGCAGCCGCTCGACGACGTCGACGGCAACCTGCTCCCCGTAGAGGTCGCCGGAGAAGTCGAGCACGTACGCCTCGAGCCTGCGCTGGCTGCCGGCAAACGTCGGGTTGGTGCCGATGGAGACTGCCGCTGGCAGCTGCTCGTCCCCCTGCACGAGCCACCCGGCGTAGACGCCGTCAGCGGGGACCGCAGCCAACGCGGTCGGCTGGACGTTGGCCGTCGGGTAGCCGATGGTGCGGCCCCGGGCATCCCCGCGCACGACAACGCCCTCCACCCGGTGCGGGCGGCCGAGCACCTGTGCGGCGCGTGCAACCGCACCCTCGGCGATGCATCGCCGAACGTAGGTCGACGACAGGGGCGTGCCGTCCTCACCGAGCAGCGGGACACCGTGGACCTCGAAGCCGTCCTCGGGCCCGAGCCCGGCCCCCGTCGCCGTGAGTGCCGCGACGTCGCCGGCGGCCTTCGCCCCGTAGCGAAAGTTCTCACCGACGACCACAGCGCTCGCGTGCAGCCCCTCGACCAGGACCGTGCGAACGAACTGCTCGGGGGTCAGGCGGCTGAAGGCGGGCGTGAACGGGATGACGTACAGCACATCGACACCGAGCTGCTCGACGAGCTCGGCCTTGCGGCGCGGCGTCGACAGCAGGGTGGGATGGCTGTCGGGGCGGACGACCCCCGCGGGGTGCGGGTCGAAGGTGAGCAGGACCGTCGGCTGGCCAGCCGCACGGCCCCTGGCGACCGCCGCACCAATGATCTGCTGGTGCCCTAGGTGCACGCCGTCGAAGAACCCGATGGTGACAACGCACCGCCCGATCCCCGCCTCGGGACGCGCCAGCCCCCGCCACCGCTGCACATCCCCAGCCTGCCATGTGGCCGCCCAGCGCACGGGGCTGCTACGCGAGCCCGAGCCCCGCTGCTGCCTCCCAGAGCCCCGGCCGCGCCTCGGGGTGGGCTATCTCGTCGATGATGAGCCGGGCCTGGGCCCGTTCACTGCGTCCGAAGATGTGCGCGCAGCCGTGCTCGGTGACGAGCGCCGAGTGCTGGAAAGAGGTCACGGGGCCCGGGAGCGACGGCACGACCGTGGACGAGTTGCTCTTGTCGTGCCAGGACGGCAGCGCGATGATCGCCTGCCCGCCGCGCGCATGCAGGGCGCCCACGGCGAAGTCGGTCTGGCCACCGAAGCCGGAGTAGATGTGCGGGCCGACCCGGCTGGCGTTGGCCTGGGCGAACAGGTCGACCTGCAAGGCGGTGTTGATCGACGTCATGGCCGGCTGCCTGGCGATCAGGCCGGGGTCGTTGACCGTCTCGGTGCGCAGCATCCGCACGCGCGGATTGCCGTCGACCCACCGGTAGAGCTCGGGAGAGCCAAACAGGAACGAGGCCACGACCGGCCTGGCCCGGTCGGTCGCGCCCTGCCGCTCGAGCTCCAGCACGCCGTCGCTGATCATCTCCGACCACACCGCCAAACGGCGGCGAGCCGTGAGAGCGCCAAGGGTGGCGTCCGGGATCGTGCCGATGCCGAGCTGGAGCGTGGCGGCGTCGGCCACCAGCCCCGCCACCTGAGCGCCGACGGCAGCCGAGATGGCGCCCCCTGCGTGCTGCGCCGGCGAGGGCAGCGCATCGTCGACCTCGATGGCGAGGTCGACGAGCTCGACCCCGATCTCGGCGTCGCCCAGGGTGTACGGCATCTGCGGGTTCAGCTGTGCGACGACGAGGCCGCCACGGGCCCGCGCCTGTTCGATGGCCGCGACGAGGATGTTGACCTCGATGCCGAGGGAGACCTTCCCGTCGCGGACCGTCGAGGTATGCAGCAGCACGACGTCGGGCTGCCGGATCCGCGCGAACAGGGTGGGAACGAGCGAGAGCCGCATCGGCAAGTAGTCCAGGCTCCGGCCGCCGCCGCGCATACCGGCGCCGACGAACGGAGTCTCGTGGATCACCCCGTCGCGCACCGGCAGCGGCGGCTGGGCGTTGAGCATGAACAGTCGGTAGCGCTCGACGGAGGAGTCGAGCACCGACAGCAGCCGGTGGGGGGCAGCGAAGTTGCCGCTGGCGACCACCCGGGGCTCGTCCAGCCCCGATAGCCCCCCGAGCCGCGACAGCTCGCGGGCGAGCCGCTCCGCCGAGATCGTCCGCACGCGCGCCCCCGCTTCCGTTACCCGACCGCCCCGCACCCTGACATGCTGCTCCGGGCTGACCCGCCCGCGCTCCGCGGACGGGTCAGGCCGGTGAGAACACGACCAGGGGACGGGCCAGCCCGTCCCGGTCCTGCAGCAGCGCGAGGACTTCCCCGCCCGGGGCGAAGGCGCCGACGGGGCCGTCCTCGCCCCCTGCTGGAAGTGGGCGACCGTGCCGCAGCGCCGCCGACTGCTCGGCGTCGAGGTCGCGGCGCGGGAAGGTGATCGCGACCGCCTGGTCCAGCGGTATGACGCTTGCCGGCGCGACATCGCCCAGGGCGAGCGCACCAGCCAGCTCGAAGGGGCCGACGCGGGTGCGACGCAGCGCGCTCAGATGGCCGCCACAGCCCAGGGCCTGCCCGAGGTCGCGGGCCAGCGCCCGCACGTAGGTCCCCGTGCTGCAGGCCACGCGCACGTCAAGCTCGCCATCCCGGCGCCCGAGCAGGTCGAGCCGGCTGACCTGGACCTGCCGGCCAGCCAGCCTCACCTGCTCGCCGGCCCGCACCCGCGCGTAGGCCCGGCGGCCGTCGACTTTCACCGCGCTCACCGAACTGGGCACCTGCGTGATGCTCCCGGTCAGCTGCTGCAGAGCCTCGCCCAGCTCCACCTCGTCAATAGACGCGGGATCACGCGGGCCGCGCCACACCACCTCGCCCTCGATGTCGTCGGTGCTCGTGGCCGACCCCAGGGCGATTGTCGCCAGATACTCCTTGTCGGTCAGCGCCAGGTGGCCGAGCAGCTTGGTGCCGCGCCCGACACCGCAGACCAGCACGCCTGTGGCCAGGGGGTCGAGCGTGCCGGCGTGGCCGACCTTGCGGGTGGAGAGCAGCCGGCGCAGGCGGGCCACCACGTCGTGGGAGGTCCAGCCCGAGGGCTTGTCGACGACGACGAGGCCAGAAGGAGCCGGCCCGGGCACCTCTGCTCGCACCGGCGGGGGGCCCGGCTCCATCAGGCGGGCAGGTCCATCAGGCGGGCAGGGGGTCCGTCTTGCTGAGAGCGGTCCGGAAGCGCTCAAGCGTGGTTCGCGCGTCATCCCATGAGGTGAAGCCGGCTGCCAGCTGGTGGCCGCCGCCGCCGAGCAGGCTGCAGGCGGCGCCGACGTCAACGGTGCCGCGCGAGCGGGTCGATACGCGCCAGGAGCCGTCGAGGTCCTGCTTGAGCACCACGGCTACCTGTGACTCCTCGGCGGTGCGGACGACGTCGATGATGCTCTCCGCCTCCTCCAGCCCCACGCCGGCCAACTCGAGGTCGGTCCGGTCGACCCAGGTCCAGACGACCTCACCCGACATCTCGACCCGCACCAGCGCGGCGGAAAGCAGGCGCAGGTAGCCGAATGGCCGGGTGTCCCAGACCAGCCGGTTGACCTCCGCGTGCTGCACACCGGCCCGCAGCAGCCGCGCAGCCAGCTCGTGGCTCTCCGGGGAGGTGGCCGAGTAGCGGAACGAGCCGGTGTCGGTGACCAGGCCGACATAGAGCGCCGTGGCAAGGTCACGCTCCAGCGGCACCCCGAGGCGGTCGACGAGCCCTGCCACGATCTCGGTCGTCGAGGCGGCACCGACGTCGAGCAGCAGGTCGGTGCCGAAGCAGGTGTTGCTGCGATGGTGGTCGACGACGAGCACGCGGTCTGCGCTCGACACCTGTGACGCGAGCACCCCCAGGCGGTCCAGGCTGCCGGTGTCGAAGGTGACGATCAGCTGCACGTCGTCAGGGAACTGCTCGGGCGGCACGATGAGGTCCTGCCCGGGCAGGAAGTGCAGGTTGGCCGGGACAGCGAAGGGGACCGCCTCGAAGGAGACCACAACGTCCCCGCCGCGGTGGCGCAGCGCGAGCCCGAGCGCCAAAGCCGAGCCGAGCGCGTCACCATCGGGGTTGACGTGGGCGAGCAGCCCGATGCGCCGACCGGCGGCGAGCGTCTGCTCGATGAGCTCGACGGCGGTCGACCAGTCACCGGGCGACGGCGCGGTCGGCACAGCCGGGGCTGCCGCCGAGCGGTCCCGAGCGGCAACTGAGGTCATCACTCGTCCAGTGTGCGGTAGGGATCGGGGTCACCCGCGGGCCGGGCGTCATGCCGGGCCGCCGCGACGCGCGCATCGTCGGCCCGAGCCGCCTCGAGCAGCGCCTCGAGTCCGCGCGCCTCGTCCGGCAGCCGGTCGTGCAGGAACGCCAGCGTGGGCGTGTTCTTCACGCCGGTCAGCCGCCCGACTGTGCTGCGCAGCACGCCACGGGCGGACTCGAGCGCGGCGGCGCTGGCCGCGCGGTCGGTGTCGTCGCCGTACACGGTGTAAAAGACTGTTGCCTCCCGCAGGTCAGGGGTCACGCGGACGTCGGTCACCGTCACCATTCCGAGCCGCGGGTCCTTGACCTGCAGCTCGATGGCGGATGCGACGATCTCGCGGATCCGGACCGCGAGCTTGCGAGCCCGGGCGAGGTCAGCCATCTCGTCCTCTCCTCGTCCCACTTATCTCGTCCTGCTCGCCGTGCATCCTGGTCGTCCCCGCCGAGCCGGTCCTTCGCCAGCCGTCCCTACTCGTCGTCGTCGGTGCGGTAGGCCCGGCGCACGGACAGCACCTCCACCTCGGGATGCCCCTCGAGGAGCCGTTCGCACCGGTCCAGGACCTCGACGCAGTGCGACCTGTCAGCGGCCACGGTGGCAACACCCAGCTCGCAGCGCCGGTGCAGGTCCAGGTGCCCGACCTCGGCGGCCGCGACCTCCCCCCGGCGCTGCAGCTCGGCGACCAAGGGACGCACCAGCGAGCGCTTCTGCTTGAGCGACTGCACGTCACCGAGCAGCGCGTCGATGACGAGCGTCCCTGTCCACATCCCAGCCCTCCCAGCGAGGTGCACCAGCGGGCTGCCCGCTAGTCAGGGGCGGTCACCCGCCCCTGACCGCGTGGTCAGCCGCGCGGGATCTCGCGCTGCTCGAAGGTCTCGATCACGTCGTCGACCTTGACGTCGTTGTAGCCGACCCCGATGCCGCACTCGTAGCCCTCGAGCACCTCTCGCGCGTCCTCCTTGAAGCGCCGGAGCGACTCGACGGTGAGGTTGTCGGCGACGACAGCGCCGTCACGCACGATCCGCGCCTTGCTGTTGCGCACGATCGTGCCGCTGCGGACCAGCGAGCCGGCGACGTTGCCGATGCGCGGCACCTTGAAGACCTCGCGGACCTCGGCGGTACCGAGCTGCACCTCCTCGTAGATCGGCTTGAGCAGGCCCTTCAGTGCCTGCTCGACGTCGTCGATCGCCTGGTAGATGACGGAGTAGTAGCGGATGTCGACGCCCTCGCGGTCGGCGAGCTCGGTGACCTTGCCCTGCGGCCGGACGTTGAACGCGATGATGATCGCGTCGGATGCGGTCGCAAGCATGACGTTGGTCTCGGTGATGGCACCGACACCGCGGTCGATGATCCGCAGGCTGACCTCCTCGCCCACGTCGATCTTGAGCAGGGCGTCCTCGAGCGCCTCGACCGAGCCGGAGCCGTCGCCCTTGAGGATGAGGTTGAGCTGGTTGACCTCCCCCTCCTTGATCCGGGCGAGCACGTCCTCGAGCGTCATCCGGCCACGGCTGGCGGCCAGCTGCGCCGCCCGCTCGCGGGCCTGGCGCCGCTCGGCGATCTGCCGCGAGATGCGGTCGTCGGGCACGACGAGGAAGTTGTCGCCGGCACCGGGCACAGCCGTCAGGCCGAGCACCTGCACCGGACGCGCCGGGCCCGCCTCAGTCAGTGGCTGGCCCTTCTCGTCGAGCATCGCCCGGACACGCCCGTAGGCGTCACCGGCCACCACGCTGTCACCGACGCGCAGCGTGCCGCGCTGGACGAGCATCGTCGCCACCGGGCCGCGACCGCGGTCGAGGTGCGCCTCGATCGCCACGCCCTGCGCGTCGATGTCGGCAGGTGCCCGCAGGTCGAGCGCCGCATCGGCAGTCAGCAGGATGGCGTCGAGCAGCTCGGTGATGCCCTGGCCATTGCGGGCCGAGACGTCGATGAACATTGTCTCGCCGCCGTACTCCTCGGCGACCAGCCCGTACTCGGTGAGCTGCCCGCGCACCTTGGCCGGGTCGGCGCCCTCCTTGTCGATCTTGTTGACCGCGACGACTATGGGGACCTCAGCGGCCTGGGCGTGGTTGAGCGCCTCGATCGTCTGTGGCTTCACGCCGTCGTCCGCGGCCACGACAAGCACCGCGACGTCGGTGACCTGGGCACCCCGCGCCCGCATGGCGGTGAACGCCTCGTGGCCCGGGGTGTCGATGAAGGTCACGGCGCGGTCGGTGCCCTCGTGCTCCACCCGCACCTGGTAGGCACCGATGTGCTGGGTGATCCCACCGGCCTCCCCCGCCACGACGTCGGTCGAGCGGATGGCGTCGAGCAGCTTGGTCTTGCCGTGGTCGACGTGGCCCATGACTGTGACGACGGGGGGCCGGGTGACGAGGTTGGCGTCGTCGTCGTAGTCGCCGCCGAACTCGAGGTCGAACGCCTCGAGCAGCTCGCGGTCCTCGTCCTCCGGGCTGACGATCGACACGGTGTAGCCGAGGGCGTCGCCCAGCAGCTGCAGCGTCTCGTCGGTGCAGGACTGCGTCGCCGTGACCATCTCACCGAGCTGGGTGACGACGACCTGGACGAGCGAGCCGGCGTTGGCGTTGATGCGGTCGGCGAAGTCGGACAGGCTCGCGCCGCGCGGGAGCCGGACGGTCTCGCCGTTGCCACGCGGGACGTAGGCGCCCAGCGTGGGGGCGGTCATGTTGTCGAACTCCTGGCGCTTGGCCCGCTTGGACTTGCGCTGTCGGTTCGGCCGGCCACGGCCACCGGGGCCGAAGGCACCCTGCGTCGTCCCACCGCGGCCGCGACCACCCGACGCCGGAGCGCCGGGGCGGCCCGGGGCACCGCCACCGGGACGAAAACCGCCCGGGGCACCGGGGGCGCCCCCTGGCGCACCCCCGCGACTGGGGGCTCCGGGACGGCCAGGAGCGCCACCAGGGGCTCCGGGACGACCGGCACCGCGCATCCCACCGGGCCCACCGGGCCCACCAGGCCCACCGGCGCCGGGGGCGGCGCGAGGGCCAACGCGGCCGGGCATCGAGCCCGGGGTCGGCCGGCCGGGACCACCCGTGCCGGCCGGTCCGCCGGGCCGCTGACCCATCGGCCGTGGCGGCATGCTGCCGGGCGAGGGGGCGCCTGGACGTGGGATGCCGGGACCGGGGCGGCCCAGCGGCGGGCGCGGCGCGCCGGCCTCGGGCGGCATCCCGTCGGCCCCGGCGGGAGGCGTCGCCGGACGGGGCGCAGGGCGCGTCGTGTAGGGGTTGTTGCCCGCGGAGCGAGGCGCGGGACGCGCCGGGCCGGGGCGGCCGGGGACACCGGGCGTACCCGCCGTCCCGGCACCGGGCGCTTCGGGACGGCCGGCGGCGGGCGAAGGGGGGGCAGCGGGCGGCGAGCCCGTGCCGGCACCGCCAAGGCCGGCCGGCGCACCGGGATGGCCGGGGACGGCGCGGGGGCCGGGAGGCGCCTGGCGTGCGGGCGCCTCGGCCTCGGCTGGCGAGGTGAAGCCCGCTGCGGGTGCAGCAGGACCCGTCGGTACGACGGGGCGTGCCGGCGCCGGGATGACCGGCTCAGCGGCGGCCGGCGACGGGACTGCAGCGGGAGCGGCGCTCGGGCTGGGGGCAGCCGCGGCCTTCTTGGCAGCGGTGCGCGGGGGGGCGCCCGCGGAACCGTTGCCCGCAGGCGGGAACGCTTCCTTGAGACGACGGACGACGGGGGCCTCGATTGTCGACGAGGCGGACTTCACGAACTCGCCCATGTCCTTCAGGCGGGCCAGCACCGTCTTGCTGTCGGTGCCGAGCTCCTTCGCAAGCTCGTGTACGCGGGCCTTTCCTGCCACGGTGCTCCTTCTGTTGGGCCCGCGGGCGGTCCGCGCAACCTCAGCTACTGCATGGGGGTGCTCATTACTGCGAGCTGCTCATCGAGCACTCATCTGTCTCGACCCGCTTCCGGCTCGTCTGGGCGGCCCTCGAAAGGACCAGGAGAAACGTCGCCCGCCATCCGCGGTGTCGTGGCGAGGTGGTCCCGCACCGATCCTGCGTCCGGATCCCCGGCCAACCGGAGTGCTCGACGAAAGGCGTGTCGGCGCTCTGCTTGGGCGAGACAGGCTGGGTCGGGATGCAGGTGCGCTCCCCGGCCCGGCAGGCTCCGGCGCAGGTCGGGGACGAGCGCGCCCTCGACCGCCACCACGCGTAGCAGGTCGGCACTCGCCGCTCGGACCCGGCACCCCACGCATGTGCGGACCGGCACCGCTCGACGGGCCAGCGCCAGTCTAACGCGCCGAGCCGCGCGCCGCCTGCGAAGCCGGCGGGCCGGCCGCGACGGTGTCGCCAGTGCGGCCGGTGCCGCCGGCGCCAGGACCGGCGTCGGTGGCTGGGGCATCGCTGCGGATGTCGATTCGCCACCCGGTGAGGCGCGCGGCCAGTCGGGCGTTCTGGCCCTCCTTGCCGATGGCGAGCGACAGCTGGTCGTCCGGGACGGTGACCCGGGCGGCCCGCGCGACGGGGTCGACGACCTCCACAGAGGTGACAGTGGCCGGCGAGAGTGCCGAGGCGACGAAGGCGGCCGAGTCCTCTCGCCAGTCGACGATGTCGATCTTCTCGCCGTGCAGCTCGCTCATCACGGCGCGGACCCTCGCCCCGACCGGGCCGATGCACGCGCCCTTGGCATTGACGCCGGGTGTCCGGCTCCGAACGGCGATCTTGCTGCGGTGCCCGGCCTCGCGGGCGATGGCGGCGATGTCGACGACACCCTCGGCAACCTCCGGCGACTCCAGGGCGAACAGCCCCCGGACCAGCTCGGGATGGGTGCGCGACACTGTCACCGACACCCCGCGGCCGCCACGCGTCACGCTGACGACATAAACCTTGAGCCTGTCGCCGTGCACGTACTTTTCGCCCGGCACCTGTTCCGCCGGCGGCAGCAGCGCCTCGAACCCGCCGAGGTCGACCAGCACCATCCGGCCGGCCGCCTTCTGCTCGTGGTGCTGGACGACACCCGACACGACCTCGCGCTCGTGGCCGGCGTACTCGCCGTAGGTGGCATCGGACTGGACGTCGCGCAGCCGCTGCAGGATCACCTGGCGTGCCGTCGTCGCCGCCACCCGGCCGAAGCCCTCGGGGGTGTCGTCGAACTCGCGGACGAGCTCACCGTCGTCGTCGCGGACGGCAGCAAGCACGCTGACCTCCCCGGACTCCCGGTCGACGCTGACCCGGGCGTCGGCCGCAGCACCGTCGGTGTGCTTGTAGGCGGTCAGCAGGGCACCCTCGATCGCCTCCAGCAGCGCCGTCAGGCTGATCTCCTTCTCGCGCTCGATGCCCCGCAGCGCGACCATGTCCAGCTTCATGCCGACGCCTCGTCCTCGGTGTCCTCGTCGGTATCGGTCGCGATGTCGTCGTCCGGGTCGATCCCGTCGGCATCCAGCGCGTCGGCGTCGCGGGAGAACTCCACCTCGACAGTCGCCCGGGCCACCTCGGCATAGGCGAGGGTGACGTCACCGCCGGCCCGCCGCCGGCGGCCCCGCTCGAACGTGGCCTCCTCGTGCAGGCGGCCCGACTCCTCCCCGGCCTCGAGCAGCCGGCCCCGCACCTTGGTCCCGTCGTGCCGGCGGGCCTCGACCAGGCGGCCGACGGCGCGTCGCCAGTGCCGCGGCTCGGTCAAGGGGCGGTCGACGCCGGGCGTCGAGACCTCCAGCACGAATGCGCCGGGGACGACGTCCTCGTCCGCGTCGAGCACCGCATCGACGGCGCGGCTGACAGCGGCGACGGCGTCGAGGTCGAGCCCGCCCTCGCGGTCGACGACAACCCGCACCACGCTGCGGGAACCCGCGCGGGAGACGGAGACGTCCTCGAGGTCAGCGCCCTCAGCCGTGACGACGGGGGCCAGCAGCTCGTGCAGGCGGGTGCGGAGCGCTGCTGCCGATGCCACGGACCCGGCCTCCTCGCGCTCGTCCAGCCCGCGGGCTGCGCCCCCTCGGCCCGGGAAAGCGCCCGCACCGCTGGGCGAGCCTACGTGCGGCGGGTCGGCCACGCCAGGTGCTCGCCTCCCACCGTCGGCCGGAGCGCCGAGCTCAGAGTCGCGCGACTGGTGCCACGACAGCGCCGGTCAGCCGGATCAGCTCGTCGGGCGCGATCTCGAGCTCAAGCCCCCGCCGCCCGGCACTGACGAAGACTGTCGAATGACCGGCAGCGGATGCGTCGACGACCGTCCGCAGCCGCCGCCGCTGGCCGAGCGGGCTGATGCCGCCCCGCACGTAGCCGGTCGACCGCTCAGCGGCCACCGGGTCGGCCATCGACGCGTGCTTCGCGCCCAGCGCAGTGGCGACAGCCTTGAGGTCGAGCTGACCAGCCACGGGCACAACGCCGACGGCCAGTGAGCCGGCGACCTCGACCACGAGCGTCTTGAACACCCGCGCGGCGTCGACACCCAGTGCCGCCGCCGCCTCCTCGCCGTAGGCCGCGTGCCCGGCGACCGCCGGGTCGTGCACGTACTCGTGGACGGTGACTGCAACCCCGGCCCCGCGCGCCACCCGCGTCGCCGGCGTCTCGCGCCCTGCCACTCGGCGTGGCCGCCCTCAGCCAGTCAGCGAGGCGGTCAGCTCGGCGACGACGCCGTTCAACGGCACCGTGCGCCGCTCACCACTGCGCCTGTCCTTGACTTCGACCTCACCCGACGCGAAAGCCTTGCCCACGACGACGATGGTGGGTGCTCCCAGCAGGTCGGCGTCGGCGAAGGCCACGCCGGCCGACGCCCCGCGGTCGTCGAGCAGCACCCGCAGCCCCGCCCGCTCCAGGTCGCCAGCGAGCGTCTCGGCGGCCTCGCGCTGGCCGGCTTTGCCCACGGCGACCACATGCACGTGCGCCGGCGCGATCTCAGCTGGCCAGCACAGGCCCCGCTCGTCGTACGTCTGCTCCACGACTGCCGCGATGGCCCGGCTCACGCCGATGCCGTAGGAGCCCATCGTCACCCGCTGTGGGGTGCCGTCGGGCCCGAGCACGTCGAGCGCGAACGCATCGGCGTACTTGCGGCCGAGCTGGAAGATGTGGCCGACCTCGATCGCGCGGTCGAGCGAGACGGGCGAGCCGCAGACCGGGCAGGGGTCGCCGGAGCGCACGCTCGCGACGTCGAGGACGCGCTCGACTGTGAAGTCCCGGCCGGCGACCGCATCCCGCACGTGCATGTCGGGCTTGTTGGCGCCGGTCACCCATGCGGTGCCGGGGGCGATCCGGCGGTCGGCCCAGTAGGTGACCACGCCGCCCTGGGGGCCGACGTAGCCGCGGACCAGCTCGGGATGGCGGGCGAAGTCGTCGGCGTCGAACGGCTCGATGACAGCCGTGCCGAGGGCGGCCTCGAGGCGGGTCATGTCGACCTCGCGGTCGCCGGGCACCCCGATGGCGACGACTGCGCCGTCCACCTTGACCAGCACGTTCTTGAGCGTGGCCGATGCGGGGACACCCATCGCCGCGGCCAGGGTCTCGATCGTCGGGGTGTCGGGGGTGGGGTGCTCGGTCATCGGGCCGGGGGCGGGCGCATCGGGGTCCGGCTCGGGCGCCACGGATGGCACGGCCTCGACGTTGGCCGCGTAGCCGCACGAGGCGCAGGAGACGAACGTGTCCTCCCCGACCGGTGTCGGGGCGAGGAACTCCTCGCTCCGGCTGCCACCCATCGCCCCCGACATCGCCGAGACGATGCGGTAGTCCATCCCGAGCCGCGTGAAGATGCGGACGTACGCCTCGCGGTGCAGGGCGTAGGAGCTGGCGAGCCCCTCGTCGGTGAGGTCGAAGGAGTATGAGTCCTTCATGACGAACTCGCGGCCGCGCAAGATGCCCGAGCGCGGCCGGGCCTCGTCGCGGTACTTGGTCTGCACCTGGTACAGCAGGACGGGCAGGTCCTTGTAGGAGGAGTACTCGCCCTTCACGAGCAGCGTGAACAGCTCCTCGTGGGTCGGGCCCAGGAGGTAGTCGGCGCCGCGCCTGTCCGTGAGGCGGAACAGCAGGTCGCCGTAATCCGTCCAGCGCCCGCTCGTCTCGTACGGCTCGCGCGGCAGCAGCGCCGGGAACAGCACCTCCTGCGCGCCGATCCGGTCCATCTCCTCGCGCACGACGGCTGCGACGCGGTCGAGCACCATCTTCCCCAGCGGCAGCATGGTCCAGATGCCGGACGCGACCCGCCGCACGTAGCCCGCGCGAACGAGCAGCTGGTGGGAGGGGACCTCCGCGTCGGCCGGGGCGTCGCGCAGCGTACGGACAAACAGCGTCGACATGCGGAGCACGTCCGCGACAGTACCGATGCGCGTCTTCCCTCCGGGCCGGCCCGACTCCACACAGAGCGTCCCATTTTCGCCTGTTAGGGCCCGCCGCGAGGCGTTCTGTGTGCACGGCGCGTCGTTCTCCACACAGAGCGGGGCCCCAGGCCCTGAGAACGGCGGTCGGCGCCCGCTCTGTGTGCAGAAGCAGTGGCACTCGGGGGCGGTCGGGACAGCAGGCCGGTCAGAACAGCACTGACGCGAAGGTTCCCACCTGCTCGAATCCCACCCGGGCGTACGCCTTGCGCGCCGTCGTGTTGTAGGCGTTGACGTACAGGCTCACCACCGGCGCGATGCGGGCGCGGGCCGCGGCCACGACAGCCGCGGTGCCGGCCGTGCCCAGCCCGGAGCCGCGCAGTGCCGGATCGACCCACACCCCCTGTACCTGACAGGCTGCGGCTGTCGCCGCGCCCACCTCGGCCTTGAACAGCACCCGCCCGTCCTCGATCCGTGCGTAGCAGCGCCCGCCGCGGATCAGCTCCGCAACCCTCGCCCGGTAGAGCGCCCGGCGCTCGCCCACGTCCGGCCGGACGCCGATCTCCTCGGTGTGCATCGCGATGCAGGCCGGCAGCACGACGTCGAGCTCGCCCGGCTGAACGAGCCGGACCGCTGGATCGGCAGCGGCAGTGGGGGGCCGGTCGATGAGGAGCAGCGGCTGGTCGGTGCGGACCTCGCGCGCCGGGCCCCACGCCGGCTCCAGCAGCCGCCACAGCTCGAGGACGGCCGCCGCCGGGCCGACGATGGAGGCGCAGCGCCGCCCCTGACGCCGGGCGCGGTTAGCGAACGCGGCCGCTGAGACGGGGGTGACGCGGACCGGCCAGAGGTTGGCGCCGGCATATGCCAGCGCGACGAGCCGGCCGTCGACCTCGTGCCCCCACACCTCCGCGCCAAGGCGCCAGGAGTCGATTCCGACAGCATCGATGCGGGAGGCGACCACAACGTCGGTCACCGGGTCCTGGCTCAGCAGCTCCTGCGCCTCAGCCAGATCAGCACCGCCAAGGATGCGCACCCTCGGGGCCAGCGCTGCCCGTGTCATGTCCCGGCTCCCCCGCGGTCGAGCATCTCGGCGTCACCGTAACGCGAGCCGGTGCTCCCGCCCCGGTAGGCGACCCGACCCGGCCGGGCCACGTCGGATCAGCTGACCGAGACGACAGCCCCAGCGGGGGCACCAGCCGGGGCGGCACCATCGGCACCAGCCTCGGCGTCGACGCCCATCTCGTCGGCCAGGCGCATGGCCTCCTCGATGAGGGTCTCGACGATCTGCGCCTCGGGCACTGTCTTCACGACCTCGCCGCGGACGAAGATCTGGCCCTTGCCGTTGCCGGACGCCACGCCGAGGTCAGCCTCACGCGCCTCGCCCGGACCGTTGACGACGCAGCCCATCACAGCGACCCGCAACGGGACTGTCAGCCCCTGCAACCCGGCCGTCACCTCGTCGGCGAGGGTGTACACGTCGACCTGCGCGCGCCCGCACGACGGGCAGGACACGATCTCGAGCTTGCGCTCCCGCAGCCCGAGGGACTCGAGGATCGCGAGGCCGACTTTGACCTCCTCGACCGGAGGCGCCGACAGCGAGACGCGGATCGTGTCGCCGATGCCCTCGGCGAGCAGCGCGCCGAAGGCCACCGCGGACTTCACCGTGCCCTGGAAGATCGGGCCGGCTTCGGTGACGCCGAGGTGCAGCGGGTAGTCACAGCGCTCGGCGAGCAGCCGGTAGGCGTTGACCATCACGACCGGGTCGTGGTGCTTGACCGAGATCTTGATGTCGCGAAAGCCGTGCTCCTCGAACAGCGAGCACTCCCACAGGGCGGACTCGACGAGCGCCTCGGGGGTGGCCTTGCCGTACTTGGCGAGCAGCCGCTTGTCGAGCGAGCCGGCGTTGACGCCGATCCGGATGGGAGTGCCGGCGGCGCCCGCCGCACGCGCGATCTCCGCCACCTTGTCGTCAAAGGCCTTGATGTTGCCCGGGTTGACACGCACGGCCGCGCACCCCGCGTCGATGGCGGCGAAGACGTACTTGGGCTGGAAGTGGATGTCGGCGATGACCGGGATCTGGGACTTGGTCGCGATAGCCGGCAACGCATCGGCGTCGTCCTGGCTCGGCACGGCAACGCGGACGATGTCGCAGCCGGCCGCGGTCAGCTCGGCGATCTGCTGCAGCGTGGCATTGATGTCGCTGGTCAGCGTGGTCGTCATCGACTGCACCGACACCCGGGAGGTTCCCCCCACCGGTACCCCGCCGACGTCGAGGGTGCGGCTCACCCGCCGCACCGCGAGGGGGCGCGGCGGAGCAACGGGCATACCGAGTCCGACGGGTGTCGTCACGATGCGGCTTCCTAGCGCAGGCGGATGGGGTTGACGATGTCGGCCGAGGCCAGGACGAGCGTCAGGACGGCGAAGATCGCCACCACAGCGTATGTCGCGGGCAGCAGCTTGTTGAGGTCCACGCGCTGCAGCTGGCCTCGGTAGCCGCGCATCCGGCGCAGCCTGTCACGGCCCTGCTCGAACGCGAGGATGGCGATGTGCCCGCCGTCGAGCGGCAGCAGCGGGAGCAGGTTGAAGACCCCGACGAACAGGTTGACGCTCGCGACGATCAGGAGCAGGTCGGCGATCCGCAGCGACAGGGGGTCGGAGGCGGCGAGGACGTCGCCGCTGACCCGGCTGATGCCGACGACGCCGGCGGCGCCTGTCGGATCACGGTTCGCGCTGAAGACGCCGGAGATCTTCTGCGGGAAGTGAGCGAGGGCGTCGGCGGTGCCGGTGACGAACTGCCCGATCACGCCGGGCGTGGCCCCCGCCGCGCCGAGCGCGCCGAGGTTCTCGACCGACAGCTTCGGGCCGACGCCCATCTTCGGCGTGGTCACGGTGCGGCTGGGGTCCTTCGGGTCGGGGCCGGCTGCCTCGACCAGCGTGACCTGCTTCGTGAGCACCTCGCTGCCCCGCTGCACCTGCACCTGCACCTGCCCCGCCCTGCCCCCGCGGATGAGGGCGCTGAGCTGGTCGAAGGTGCTGACCGGCTGGCCGGCGAACGACAGCACGCGGTCCCCATCCAACAACCCGGCCTGCCGCGCCGGCGTAGTCGCCCCCGGCTGGCACGGCTGGGTGAGGCACTGCCCGAGCTGGATGACCGGGTCGTTGCTGTGCACCTTCCCGCCGAGCCACAGGGACGCGAATACCAGGGCGATGGCGATGAGGAAGTGGGTGAACGAGCCGGCGGCGAGGACGACGGCCCGCTGGCCGGCGGGCTTGTTGTAGAAGGCGCGGGGTTCGTCGCCGGGCTCGATCTCCTCGAGCGGCGTCATCCCGATGATCTTGACGAAGCCACCGGCTGGCACCGCTTTGATGCCGTACTCGGTCTCGCCGCGGCGACGAGAGAACAGCGTCGGCCCGAAGCCGACGAAGAACTGGGTGACCTTCATCCCGAACCGTTTGGCGGTCAGGAAGTGGCCGCCCTCGTGGAGCATCACCGACACGAGCAGCGCGACGACGAACCCGACAACGCCTAGCGCCCTCATGCCACCTCGATCAGCGAGCGGGCCAAGCTTCGTGCCTCACCCTCCACGTCCAACACATCGGCGGCGCTGCGCAGTTCCCGATCACCCATCCGCTCGACTGTGTGCGCGACCACGTCGACGATGCGCAGGAAGGGCAGGCGGCCGCCGAGGAAGGCGGCGACTGCCTCCTCGTTGGCGGCGTTGAAGGCGGCCGGGGCGCCGCCCCCGCGCCGGCCGGCCTCCTTGGCCAACCCGACGGCGGGGAAGGCTGCCTCGTCCAGCGGCTCGAAGCTCAGCGACAGGGCGCGGCTCCAGTCCATCGCCGGCTGGGCCTGCGGCACGCGCTCGGGCCAGCCGAGGGCGAGCGCGATCGGCAGGCGCATGTCGGGCGGGCTGACCTGCGCCAGCGTGGAGCCGTCTGCGAACTCGACCATCGAGTGGACGAGGGACTGCGGGTGCACGACGACGTCGATGGCGTCGTAGGGCACACCGAACAGCAGATGCGCCTCGATGACCTCGAGCCCCTTGTTGACGAGCGTGGCCGAGTTGACTGTGACGACCGGGCCCATCGACCAGGTGGGATGGTCGAGCGCCTGCTGCGGCGTCACGCGGGCAAGCTCCGCGCGTGCCCGGCCGCGGAACGGGCCACCGCTCGCTGTCAGCAGCAGTCGCCGGACCTCCTCGCGGCGCCCACCCCGCAGGCACTGGGCGAGCGCGGAATGCTCGGAGTCGACCGGCACGACGCGGTCGAGGTGGGGCAGCACGAGGGGACCGCCGGCGACGAGCGACTCCTTGTTGGCGAGCGCGACGGTGCTGCCCGCCTCGAGCGCGGCCAGGGTGGGGCCGAGCCCGATGGAGCCGGTGATGCCGTTGAGCACGACGTCGCAGGGGGTGCGGGCGACAGCGTCGATGGCAGCCGCGCCGCCGGAGACGTCCGGAGCGGCGGCCGCCCCGTAGACGGCACGCAGGGCCTCGCGCACCGCGGGCACCCGCGCAGCGTCGGCGACGGCGACGCGCTCCACAGCCAGCTCGCGGGCTTGCTCGGCCACCAGCTCCGGGCGCCCACCCCCCGCGGCGAGCGCGACGACGCGGAAGCGCTCCGGCCGGCAGCGGACCACGTCGATGGCCTGGGTCCCGATCGAGCCGGTGGAGCCGAGCAGGACGACGTCGCGCCGGGCAGTCGCGGCCGTCATCCGGCGTGGCCGGACAGGATGTCGACGACCAGGGCGTCCGTGTCGAGCGTCGTGCTCGTCCGGCCCAGCCCGGGCACCGGGTCGCGGCCTGGTCGGGACGGCCAGGTGTGGCCGCCGCCCTCGACCGTATAGAGCCGCACGTCGCAGCCGTCCCACCGCTGTGCGGCGACATCGACACCGACGCGGTAGCTGCGGCTCGAGCCGCAGCCGGCTGACCTCGCCCAGGCCGCCACGCGGGCCGGTGCCGGCTGGGCCTCGGTGCCGGTGAACGCTCCGCCCCGGCTGCCACCCCCACCGCCGTAGGGGACGAACGGGTCGGCGGTGCCGTGCACCTCGGTCAGCGGCGGCCAGGACGAGCAGCCGCGGGGGGTGATGCTCGGGGCCACGCCGACGACGGCACGGGCGATGCCGGTGCAGGCGACGAGGTTGGCCATGTCCGCGCCGTCGGACCATCCGGTCGCGCCCACGCCCGACACCCGGCCGCAGAGTCGGCTGCGCACGTCGGCGACGACGGCCCGGGAGGCGGCCAGGTCGTCGCGAAGGGCGGCCGACCGGGGAAAGTTCCACTGCCCGCCGGCCCCCTGCAGGGTGGCGACAACGGCGCCGTGCCCTGCTGCGTAGGCGCCGAGTCCGGTGTAGGCCTCCTGCGCCGCCGCGGACTGCTGGTATCCGTGGTAGCTCAGCACGAGCGGCAGGGGCCGGGCACTCGTCACCGCGCCAGTCGGTACCGAGAGCAGGTAGGTCACGCCGCTGGTCGTGTAGGCGCCGGACTGCGCCGTGGCGCAGGCCGCTGAGGCCGGGGCGGCAGCAGGTTTCGCCGATCCCCTGGTACCGGGGTGTGCGGGCGCAGCCGGACGGACCCCGGTAGGCGGCCGAGCCGCCGACGATGATGAGGCAGCCGACGCAACCGGTGCGGCCGCCCCCGAGCGAGCAGCGGTCGGGTCATCGGGCGCGGCGCTGCTACCGCATCCCGCCAGAGCCCCCAGCAGGGCGAGCACGGCGGGCACGGCGAGCACGGCTCCCGCCGACTGCGCAGCCGGCGAGCCCACCAGGTGCATCTCAGCCCACCGCAGCCAGCTGCCCGCAGGCACCAGCGATCTCCCTGCCGCGGGTGTCGCGCACGGTCGTCGGCACGCCCGCTGCCCGCAGCCGGTGGACGAACTCGCGCTGGCCCTGGGGTGCGCTCGCCTGCCACGACGTGCCGGGGGTCGGGTTCAGCGGGATGAGGTTGACGTGCACCAGCCGTCCGCGCACGAGACGAGCCAGCCGATCGGCCCGCTCCGGCTGGTCGTTGACCCCGTCGATCAGCGCGTACTCGATCGACAGCCGGCGCCCCGTGCTCTCGGCGTAGCCGAACGCGGCTCGCAGCACCTGCTTGACCGGCCAGCGCTGGTTGACCGGGACCAGGGTGTCGCGCAGCTCGTCGTCGGGTGCATGCAGGCTCAGGGCCAGCCGTACCGACAGGCCTTCGGCGCCTAGCTTGGCGATGGCCGGCACCAGCCCGACGGTCGACACCGTGACGGTGCGCTGCGGCAACCCGAGGCCGTGCGGTGCGGGGTCGGTGAGACGCCGCACGGCGGCGACGACGGCGCGGTAGTTGGCGAGCGGCTCGCCCATCCCCATGAAGACCACGTTGCTGACGTGGCCCGTCGGCGCAGCGTCGGCCGTGTACCCAGCGTCAGCCGTGCCCGCAGCGTCGGCCGTGTACCCAGCGTCCCCCGCATCCGGTGGCAGCTCTCCGGAGGCGAGGACCCGCTGGGCCGCGACGACCTGCTCGACGATCTCGCCGGTCGACAGGTTGCGCTGCAGGCCGCCCTGCCCCGTGGCGCAGAAGGGGCAGCCCATCCCGCATCCGGCCTGGCTCGACACGCAGACCGTGGTGCGGCCGGGGTAGCGCATCAGCACCGACTCGACGAGCACGCCGTCATGACCGCGCCAGAGCGTCTTGCGGGTCTCGCCGGCGTCACAGGTGACCGTGCGGACAGGTGCCAGCAGGTCCGGGAGCAGGTCGGCGGCCAGCCGCTCCCGGGTGGCGCCGGGCAGGTCGGTCATCGCCGCCGCATCGCTGGTCAGGCGGGTGAAGTAGTGCCGTGAGAGCTGCTCTGCCCGGAAGGGCTGCTCGCCGAGTGCGGCGACGGCGGCGCGGCGCTCAGCCGGGTCGAGGTCGGCCAGGTGGCGCGGCGGCTTGCTGCCTGCCGCCAGCGGCAGCGACGGGCGCCAACCCCGCGTGGCAGGGCGAGCCGGGTCCGACCTGTCGGCGGAGCTCGTCGCGGTCGGCACCCTCCCATCGTCTCACGCGGAGGCCGGGCAGCAGAGCTGCGTGCGACCCGTCGGGGATCACGGCAGGGGCGCCCAGGCGGTGATGAGGAACCAGGCCACCGGCGCCGTTACCAGCAGGCTGTCGAGCCGGTCCATCGCTCCGCCGTGGCCGGGCAGCAGGTTGCCCATGTCCTTGATGTCGAGATCCCGCTTGATCATTGACTCGCCGAGGTCCCCGAGCGTCGCCGAGGCGGTGACGGCGAGCCCGAACAGCACGCCCAGGACCACGGGTCGGTGCAGCAGGAAGGCGAAGAACATCGCACCGGCAACCATGCACGTCAGGGCGGCTCCGGCTGAGCCCTCCCACGACTTGCCCGGGCTGATCGTGGGTGCCAGCTTGTGCCGGCCGCCCGACAGCACCCCGGCGGCATAGCCACCGATGTCGGCGCCGGCGCAGGTCGCGATAAACGTCACCACCCGCCGAGGGCCGTCCGAAGGCTGGGAGAGCAACGCGGCGAAACCAGCCAGGAAGCCCACGTAGACGAGGGTGAACCCGATCGCGGCGACGTCTGGCAACACCGGGCTGCGGTCCTCGACGACCCGCCATGCCGTCACCAGTACTGCGGCGAGCGCCGTACCGGTCGCGAGCCCCTCGGTCCCGTCGAGGTAGGCGGCAAGGGGCAGCAGGGCGGCCACCACCGCCAGCGGCACGCGGGGGACCTGCCAGCCGCCGCCGCGCAAGGCCCCGGCGAGCTCGTAGGTCCCGATCGCGACGGCGGTGCAGATGAGCCCGACCCAGAGCAGCCGGACCGTGAACAGGGTCGCGAAAATCAGCCCCGAGAGCATGCAGCCAACGGCGATGGCGGCCGGCAGGTCGCGGCCGGCCCGGCTCGGGCGGACGGCAACGGGTTCGTCGGCGGTGCTCACGCGGGGCGCCTCAGACCTCGAGGAGCTCGGACTCCTTGTGCTTGAGCAGCTCGTCGACCTGCCCCACGTACTTCACCGTGGTGGCCTCGAGCTCCTTCTCGGCTCGGCGGACGTCATCCTCGCCAGCCTCGCCATCCTTGTTGATCTTGTCCAGCGCCTCCATCGCGCGGCGGCGGATGCTGCGAATGCTCACCCGCGCATCCTCACCCTTGCCACGGGCGACCTTGGCGAGGTCGCGACGCCGCTGCTCGGACAGCTCGGGGAACACGCAGCGGATGATGCTGCCGTCGTTGGTGGGGTTGACGCCGAGGTCGCTGACGCGGATCGCCTTCTCCACCGCCGGGAGGCTGCCCTTGTCGTACGGCGACACGATGACCATGCGCGGTTCCGGCACGCTGAAGGATGCGAGCTGGTTGACCGGCGTCATGGTGCCGTAGTAGTCGACCGTGATCTTGCCGAACATGGCAGGGGTGGCGCGCCCCGTGCGGATCGAGGCGAAGTCGTCCTTGGCGACGCCGACGGCCTTCTCCATCTTCTCCTCGGCCTCGAAGAGCGTCTCGTCGATCATCGCGGGGCCTCCGTGCTGTCCTGCTTCGAGATGGCGTGGAGCACCGGCGCTGGGGTGGAGCCGGGTGTGGCTGACGGCATCCTCTCAGGCAGGCAGGCCGGCGTCACCGGCTGCTGCCGTGCCGTGCTGTGTCGGCTGCTGCTGTGTTGCCTGCTGCTGTGTTGCCTGCTGCCGCCTCGGCGGCCTCGGCATCGGCTGCCTCGCCGGTCGGCGGCTCGTCGTCCATCGTCACGGTCGTGCCAATCGTCTCGCCACGCGCTGCCAACCGGATGTTGCCGTCGCGCAGCAGGTCGAACACGACGATGGGCAGCTTGTTGTCCATGCAGAGGCTGATCGCAGTGGCGTCCATGACCTTCAGGCCCCGCAGCAGCACCGTGTTGTAGGACAGGCGGTCGAAGCGCTTGGCATCGGGATTCTTCACCGGGTCGGAGTCGTAGACGCCGTCGACCTTGGTCGCCTTCAGGACGGCCTGCGCCTTGATCTCGAGCGCCCGCTGGGCCGCAGTCGTGTCGGTGGAGAAGAACGGTGCCCCCAGCCCCGCGCCGAAGATCACTACTCGCCCTTTCTCGAGGTGGCGGATGGCTCGCAGCGGCAAGTAGGGCTCGGCGACCTGGCCCATCGAAATTGCTGTCTGCACGCGCGTCGTCACGCCTTCACGCTCGAGGAAGTCCTGCAGCGCCAGACAGTTGATTACGGTGCCGAGCATCCCCATGTAGTCCGCGCGGCCCCGGTCCATCCCGCGGCTGGCGAGGGCCTCGCCGCGGAACATGTTGCCCCCGCCGACCACGACCGCGACCTGCATGCCCGTGCGTACGACATCAGCGATCTGGCGGGCGATCGCGGCGACGATGCCCGGATCGATACCGAGCGGCTCACCGCCCGCGAACGCCTCCCCCGACAGCTTCAGCAGCACCCGTGACCAATGACGGGGCTCCCGGTCTTGCTCGGCGGTCACGGCTCTCCCTGGTCGTCGGGGCGGCTGGCCGGTCAGGGCCGACCGGTCAGGACTGGCCTACCTCGAAGCGGATGAAAGCCGTGACCGTGACACCCGCGGCGTCGAGGACGGCCTGCACCGTCTTCTTCGAGTCCTGGACGTGTGACTGCTCAAGCAGCACCACATCCTTGAAGAAGCCGTTGACCCGCCCCTCGACGATCTTGGTGATGGCCTGCTCGGGCTTGCCCTGCTCGCGCGCAGTGGCCTCCGCGATCTCGCGCTCCTTGGCCACGATGTCGGCCGGTACCTCGCCTCGGCGCACGTAATGCGCGCGCAGCGCCGACACCTGCATGGCTACCCCGCGAGCTGCAGTCAGGTCGTCGCCCTCGAAGGCGACAATGACCCCGATCTGGGGCGGCAGGTCGCTGGCCCGGCGGTGCAGGTAGGTGGCGACCTGGCCGTCCAGCACCGCGTAGCGACGCAGCTCGATCTTCTCGCCGATCACCGCGTTGAGCGACTCGATGTTCTTCGCGACGGTCCCGCCGTCAGCCAGGGTCTCGGCGAGCAGGTCGTCACGCGTGGCCGGACGCGCCATGGCGGCGTGCGCCACGATGTCGGTCGCCAGCTGCTGGAACTGCTCGTTCTTGGCGACGAAGTCGGTCTCGCACGCCAGCTCGATCATCGCGCCCTCGGCAGCCGCGACCAAGCCGTTGGTGACGCTGCGCTCGGCCGAGCGGCGCCCAGCCTTGTCCGCGCCCTTGATCCGAAGCGCTTCGATGGCGGCCGACTCGTCACCGTCAGCTGCGACGAGCGCCTTCTTGACGTCGCTCATGCCCGCGCCCGTGATCTCACGGACCTTCTTGATCAGTGCGGCAGTGACCTCTGCCATGTGATGAAGCCTCCTCGGGTGGGTGTCGCAGGGGCGCGCCACCCGGTTACGTGGGACGTGACCGGGTGGCGCCCTCGCCTACGGGGTGGTGCTGGACGGCGCCTCGGCGGATGGCTCGTCCGCCACCGGGGCCGTGCTGGGCGCGACGGCGTCGACCGCCGGGGTCTCGGCGGCCCCGACTCCCTCGATGTCGTCGACCGTGGGGTCGGCGGCAGCCGGCAGGGCGTCGACCGGGTTCTCGACAGCGTCGACCGGTGCGACTGCCGCAGCAGGGGCAGCTACCTCCGGTGCGGCGGTGTCGCCGGGCACGGTGTCGCCCGGCACGGTGTCGCCAGGCATGGTGTCGACCGGCGCGGCCGTGTCGACCGGCGCGGCAGCATCTACGGGCGCGGCAGGCGCCTCGGCGGTCGCGGCCGGCTGGCCGGCCATCAGCTCGCGCTCCCAGTCGGTCAGCGGCTCGCCGCCGCCGATCTCGGGCCGGTCGCCGCCGGTGGCCGTGGCCCGCGCCATGAGCCCCTCGGCCACAGCATCGGCAATGACCCGCGTCAGCACGGCGGCACTGCGGATCGCGTCGTCGTTGCCGGGGACCTTGTAGTCGACCTCGTCGGGGTCGCAGTTGGAGTCAAGGATCGCCACGACCGGGATGCCGAGCTTGCGGGCCTCGCCGACGGCGATGTGCTCCTTCTTCGTGTCGACGACCCAGATCGCGCTCGGGGTCCGGGTCATGTCGCGGATGCCGCCGAGGGTGCGCTCGAGCTTGGCCTTCTCGCGGGACAGGACCAGGTTCTCCTTCTTGGTCCGCACCGCGTCGCCGCCGCCCGTCGCCTCCATCTCCTCCAGCTCCTTGAGCCGCTGGAGGCGCTTGTAGACGGTGGAGAAGTTGGTCAGCATGCCGCCGAGCCAGCGCTCCTTGACGTAAGGCATGCCGACGCGGGTGGCCTGCTCCTCGATGGCCTCCTGCGCCTGCTTCTTCGTCCCGACGAACATGATCGTGCCGCCGTGGGCGACAGTCTCCTTGACGAAGTCGTACGCCTGGTCGATGTACTCCAGGGTCTGGCGCAAGTCGATGATGTAGATGCCGTTGCGCTCGGTGAACAGGTAGCGCTTCATCTTCGGGTTCCAGCGCTTTGTCTGGTGCCCGAAGTGGACGCCGGCCTCGAGCAGCTGGCGCATGGTGACAACAGCCACGCCGCTGACCTCCCGGTCTCGGTTCTGTGTCTCGGACCGGCCGGCCCGAGACCCTGACGCCCGACCGACTGCTGCCCCGCGAGCGGGGACCGAAGCAGCCGACCCGGCCAATAGGGCCGGACGAGGGCGTGCGAAGTCGACCCACTGAAAGCGGGTCGTGCGCCTTAGTGTACGTGCGCCGGCGGAGCCGGCTCCCCTGTCGAATGCGAGGCCGCCGGCAGCTGTGGATGAAGCGCCTTCATCCACAGCCCTGTCGCGGCGGCCCTCGCGGGCGGGGCCGGCTGGGCAGGGTCGGAGCCGTGCTCGTCGCTCTGATCGTCCCGGTGCGCCACCGCCTGGTTCTGGTGGCCGGTGCCCTCGCGCTGGGCCTCATTCTGCTCGCACCGCCGGCCGCAGCACTGCCTACGCCTGCCGCGGTGCAGCTCCCACGTTCCGACCAGACGACCGTGCGCCCGGTCGGGCGGTGGCAGGCTCCCCTGCCCGGCTCGCTCCGGGTGCGGCGCAGCTTCCAGCCGCCCCTCGCCCGGTATGGCCGCGGTCACCGCGGGTCGACCTCGGAGCGGCCCCGGGTGATGCCGTGCTGTCGGCCGGCGACGGCGTCGTGAGCTGGGCTGGCGTCATCGCCGGGCGTGGCGTCGTCGTCGTCCGGTCGGGGCGCCTGCGCACGACCTACGAGCCGGTCGAGGCGGGGGTGCACCGGGGCCAGTCCATCCGGCGCGGCCAGCCCCTCGGGACGCTCGCGGCGGGGCATCCGGGGTGCACGGCTCCCGCGTGCCTGCACTGGGGTCTGCTGGCCGGCGAGCGCTACCTCGACCCGCTGTCGCTGCTGCGACCCCGGGTGGTGCGGCTCGTGCCACCGGGCGGCCGACCCGCAGCACCGCCGGCGGGCAGCAGCGACACCTCGCTTCCCACGCCGGCGCCTGCCACCGTCGGACTGGGGAGCGGATCGAGACACGCTTCCTCGGGCTACCTAGTGCCAATGGGAGTGACCGGAGCCGCCGTTGCGGGGCTGGCCGGGGTCAGCGCTCGGGTGTGGCGGCGGCGCTCCCCTGCCGGCGGGCCTCGGCCTCCGCCCAGGCGTCGGCAATGTCCGCCACGTACTCAGCGGACCCGGCGATGTCACGCAGCAGGTCCTCCTGGCGACGGGCGCTGACGCGCGAGTGCTCGAGGTGCGGGCGCAACGCGACGCGGACTGCGAGCAGGACCACCAGGAAGACCAGCCCTGTCAGCGCGGCCAGGCCGAGCGCATAGAGCGGGATGGTCTGCCAGAGCGGCGCGTCTCCCATGCCCCGATTCAACCCGTCCGTGGGCCGGGCGTCACAGCAGGGCCAGCTCCCGGTGCGCCGCGTAGAGCGCGTAGCCGTAGCTCAGCGACTTCGCTGAGGCGTGCCGCCGGGTCCACAGCTCCACCAGCTCACGCGGCAGCTCGATGCGAAGGATGTCCTGCAGCTCGGCTGCCGACTGGCACTTCCAGGCTGCGCGGACGACGCTCCGCTGGCCCCCATGCTCGACCCACCAGCGGGTCGTAGTCGCGTGGTCGCCCTGCGCGGCGGCCCAGGGCGAGCGGCCGACCAGGCCGGCGAACTGCCCCCACGTCAGGTCGTTGTCGACGACGACGAGAGTCCCCCCGGGCCGCAATACCCGCATCACCTCGGCCAGGCCGGCCTCGACGCCCGGCGGGAAGAAGTAGACGAAGCGTGCGTGAACCACGTCGACAGTGGCATCCGGGAGCGGGATGTGCTCGGCGCTGCCGGCCAGCACCTCGATCCCGGGAACGCCGGCTACTCGTTCAGCGGCGAGGGAGCGCAGGCGCGGCTCGGGCTCGACGCCAATTGTCCGCTCGGCCTGCCGGCGGTAGTGCGGGAGCCAGAACCCGGTGCCGCAGCCGAGGTCGAGCACGGTCCGTCCCGCCCAGTCCGCCCGCTTTCGCATGGCGGCCCAGAGCCGCCCGTCGGCGAGGATCGCCTCGTTCTCGCGCTCGTAGACCTCCGGCCGGTCGGTGATGTTGGGCGACCGGACGTAGTCAGGGAACGGGCTCGCGGCGGTGCTCATGACTGATCGCCGGCTTCGCCGCATCGGTCCAGCATCCCCGCCCCGTAGCGGGGGCCATCCGGCTACTTGGCGGTGAGGCTCGCGTCGTCGACGACGAAGGAGGTCTGCAGGGAGCCGTCCTCGGTGCCGGTGAGGCGCAGGGTGACTGACTGCCCCTTGTACCCGGTGACGTCGAAGGTCCGCTGCGCGTAGCCGGAGGCCTTGTTCAGGTTGGAGTAGGTGGCCAGGGTGGTGAGGAGGGTGCCGCTACTGTTGACCAGCTGGACCGAGAGCTTGTCGTAGGCCGCGCTCGTCGTCGTTTCGGCGCTGTCGATGTGCAGATAGAAGGACAGGGTGGCGCTCGTCGCCGAGGCGGGGATCGTCACCGTCTGCTTGAGCGTGTCGGTGTGGCTCGTGCCGTAGCCGTTGAGCCAGGCCTTCCAGGAGCCGCTGTGCGCGGGCTCTCCGTTGCTGTTGTCGACGACGCCGGTACTCGCCACCCACGGGGCGGTGCCGGTCTCGAAGCCGGGGTTGCCCAGCAGCTGCTGCGATGTCGTGGGCGGGGGCGTCGGCGTCGCGGTGCCGGCGGTGAAGGCGCTTACCCCATGCGGGGTGCCGAGGCCGGTCGGTCCGTCATACCCGGTGACCGCCGTGCACAAGTAGCTGCCGCAGGAGCCATTGGTGCCCGAGGTGACGTCGTTGAGGCCGGTCGGAGTGGCGTAGGGGAACGATGCCGGGCTGCTCGTGGCGGCGGCGGCGGGCGTCGGCGCGAGGGCGAACGTCGCGGCAACGAGGGGGGCAGCCGCGCTGGTGCCGCCGAACACCTGCCAGCCGACGTTGGTGCCGCTCGCGGTGCTGTCGTACACGGCAACGCCGGTATTGGGGTCGGCGACCGCTGATACGTCGGCGACCGTGCGCCGGCTGCAGCCGCTGTCCCTCTGCCAGGTGGGCTTGGGCTCGTAGGCGGAGCAGCCGCTGCCCGCGCCGCTCCAAGCCGTCTCGTTGTACGTGGTGCCGGACGAGCTGGTAGCGACGTTCAGGGATGTGCCGCCGACGGCGGTGACGTACTGCGAGGCCGCCGGGTACTCGACGCCGTACCCGCTGTCGCCGGAGCTGGCGGTGATAGCAACCCCGGGGTGCTTGTAGTAGCTCGTGTCGTAGGTGGTGTCGCTGGATGACTCCGAGCCGCCGTAGCTGTTGGAGATCGCGTTGGCACCGAGCCCGGCGGCGGTGTTGACGGCGGTGCCGAGGTCGGTGAGCGAGGACGAGTTAGCCTCGACCAGCAGGATCTTGCAGTTGGGGCAGGCCGCCGTGACCATGTCGAGGTCGAGGGCGATCTCCTGGCCCCAGGAGGCGTTGGCTGCCGGAAGTGTCGTGCCACCCGACTGGTTGACCTTCGTGAAGCAGCCGGTGCAGGAAGAGCTCAGCCCGTACTGGGCCCGGTAGGCGTTGAGGTCGTTCGCCGCCGTCGGCAGGTCGTAGGCATCGACGATGGCGACTGTCTTGCCCAAGCCGGCCGTCGCCGACGGCAGCTGGTAGGCCTTTTGCAGGTCCGCGGGGCCGTAGCCCTGGGGCGGGGTGGCAGTGGTCGCCAGCGGCGTGACCGCATCCAGGTCGACTATCGCGTGGCAGGAGGCATGGTGGGCGGACGGGGCGGCGCACACCTTGGCGTGCCGGTGCCCGCGCAGGGAGGCAATGGCCGCCCCGGCACCGGCCCGAGCCGGGCGCTGGACGCCTGCAGCGGACGCCGGCAGCGCGGGAAGCAGCCCGGCTGCCCCGAGGGCGAAGGTCACGACGACGGCCCGGAGGCGCACAAGGACTCCCTGAGATTCAGAGCGAGATTTGCCTGCGGCAATGCGCAGCGGCTGCTAGCAGAGTAGCCGTTTCGTCCCCGTTTGAGAACCCCTGCAGCCCAGTTCACGCTGCGTCGTCGGGCTGCTGGAGCCGCCGTCATGACCGCCGGCGAGAAGCTGGAGCAGCGGGTAACACAGCGCTCGGACTCCTACATCCCGGCACGAAACGCTTGCCCACCCTGCTGGGCAAGCCTCTACGCAGGACGCTCGGCCGCTCGTCAACCACGTCTCCACTACGGGACAGCCGCCACCGTCGGCGCCCTGCGCCGTCTCTGGGCGCAGATCGGGCTGCGCAGGCCCCTGCTGGTCGCTCGCCCACGCCGTCGTGCGACTGTCCACCGACCAGAGGCTGGAGAACGCCATCGGGGTGGGAGCCCCGCCACGCGGCTGGCCCCGGCAGGAGCTCGTCATCGACCTGCCGAACAAGGGCATCTACGCGCTGACGGCCGGGCTGGTCGCAGACCGGCTCGTCGCCGAGCAGCCACGGCCACCGGCGAAGCAGCTACAGCCGCGGCGGCAGGCCGAACCGGGCGAACAGCGCGGTGTCGAGGAAGTGGTGGACGTGCGCGACCCGTCCGCCTGACAGCTCGAGCACCTGGATGGACCACGGGGCGTGCCCGCCGTCCGGGTCGGCACGGTACTGCGCGAAGGCCGGCGATCCGTTGGCGGCGATCGGGATGAGCCGCGAGCCCTTGCAGCCGATGCCATAGCCCAGGTACCACGCCCGCAGGTCCTCGCGCCCGCTGAGCCACATCGCGAACGGCGGCATGGAGATGCTCGCGTCCTCGTGCAGGAGGGTGACCAGCCCGCTGATGTCATAGGCCTCGAAGGCGGCGACGTAGCGCGACAGCAGCAGCCGGTCGGCCTCGCTCAGCGGCTCCTCGCACGGCTTGGACAGGTCGAGCTGGCCAGTCGTCGCCCGCGCGCGCTGCAGGGCGCTGTTGACGGAGGCGACAGTCGTGTCGAGCAGCTCGGCAACCTCCGCGGCCTGCCAGCACAGCACGTCGCGAAGGATCAGGACGGCCCGCTGCCGGGCCGGCAGGCGCTGCAGCGCAGCGATGAAGGCCAGCCGGATGCTGTCCTGCACGACCGCCCGCTGCGCGGGGTCGCCCTCGAGTGGGACGACGTCGCCGTCTGGTACGGGCTCGACCCAGGTGGCCTCGGGCAGGACCTCGCCCGGAGGCGTGGTCGCGGGGACCGGCGAGGACAGGTCCATCGGCAGCGCACGGCGCTTGCCCCCGCGCAGTGCGTCGAGGCAGACGTTTGTCGCGATGCGGTACAGCCAGGACCGCATCGACGAGCGGCGCTCGAAGCGGTCGAGGCCCTGCCATGCCCTGACGAGCGTCTCCTGCACGGCGTCGTCGGCATCGAACGTCGACCCGAGCATCCGGTAGCAGTAGCCCCGGAGCTCGGTCCGGTGGAGCTCGAGCTCCTCGATGTCGATGCCGCTGACGGCGAGCTGGCTCATGCGCACCCGGCCCTGCTTCGGCCACGCTCCCGGCTGGAGGCGACACCTGAGCGAGCCTGGCACAGGATGCTCGTCCGGGGCTAGTCCGGCTGGCCGACGGGCTGTCCGCGTCGGAAAGGGCGGGCGTTGGGCGCCGGTCAGTCGCGCTGGTCGGCCAGCTTCGCGCGTAGCTGCAGGACCGCCTTGGTGTGCATCTGGCAGATGCGGCTCTCGGTCACGCCGAGGACCTGACCGATCTCGGCCAGCGTGAGTCCCTCGTAGTAGTAGAGGGTGACGACGATCTTCTCGCGCTCGGGCAACAGATTGATGGCACGGGCCAGCAAGTGCTTGGTCTCCTGGCTCTCGAACGCGCGCACCGGGTCCTCGACCCTGGTGTCCTCGAGGGTGTCGACCAGGCTGACCTTGTCGCCCTTCTCGCCGTTGACGCTGAGCAGCTCGTCCAGGGCCACGACATTGACGAACGAGACCTGGCCGAAGATGGCGTGCAGGTCCTCGAGGCCGATGCCGAGCTCGGCTGCCACTTCGGGCTCGGTCGGGGTGCGGTGCAGCTTGGCCTCGAGCGAGGCGTAAGCGCGCTCGACCTCGCGCGCCTTGCTGCGGATGGAGCGTGGGATCCAGTCGATCGAGCGCAGCTCGTCGATAATGGCGCCCTTGATGCGGCTGATCGCGTAGGTCTCGAACTTGATTGCCCGGCCTGGGTCGAACTTCTCGATCGCGTCGATCAGCCCGAAGATGCCGTAGGAGACCAGATCGGCCTGCTCGATGTTCTGTGGCAGGCCCACGCCGACGCGGCCGGCCACGTACTTGACCAGCGGCGCGTAGTGCAGGATCAGCCGCTCGCGGACTTGCAGGTCGCCGCCGGCCTTGAACTCGCTCCACAACTCGTTCACCTGGACGTCACGAGCCGCCTTGGCCTCCTTGGCGTCCTTGTCTTTAGCGTCCTTGCTGTCCGTGGCGTCCTGGCCATCGGTGCTCCGCTTTTCAGCACCGTTCTCCTGCGAGCCCCGCTGGGCGAAGCCGGTCGCCGCGGAGTTTGCCACTGCTCCCGTCACCGCGACTCCCTCCGCTTCATGCCCGTGGATGTGCTTGCCGGTAAGCCGCACCCAAGCGCTCCGCCGTCACATGGGTGTAGATCTGAGTTGTCGCAAGCGTCGCGTGGCCCAGAAACTCCTGGATGCTTCTCAAGTCGGCACCCCCTTCCAGCATGTGAGTCGCCGCGGCATGCCGGATGCCGTGCGGACCGATCGGTGGTGTCCCGCCGGTCGTCTGGAGTGCCTGGTGCACTATCGACCGCGCGGCCCGAGGATCGAGCCGCCCGCCGCGTGCCCCGAGCAGCAGGGCGCCGGCGCTCGCCGGTCCGGCGAGTAGCGCCCGTCCCTCCGTGAGCCACCGGTGCAGCGCCCGCTCGGCCTGCCCACCAAAGGGCACGCGCCGCTCCCGATCGCCCTTGCCGACGACGCGCAGCAGCCGGCGCGCGTCGTCGACGTCGTCGACGTCGAGCCCGCACAGCTCGGCCACGCGCACACCGGAGGCGTACAGCAGCTCCAGCACGAGCGCGTCGCGCAGCTGCAGCGCGCGATGCCGGGCGGCGACGGGCTCCTCACCCGGCTCCGGCGCCGGGGTGGTGCTCGCGTACTCGTCCAGCACCGCGGCAAGGTGGGCACGGCTCGGCAGCCGCGGCAATGTCCGTGCCTGGCGTGGGGACTGCAAGCGGGCAGCGACATCCTCGGCCAGGAGCCCGCGGCGTGCGGCGAAGGTACTGAAGCTGCGTGCGGCCGAGGCGCGGCGCGCCAAGGTGGTGGCCGCGAGCCCGCTGCTGCGCATCCGCGCCAGCCAGCTGCGCAGCACACCGAGGTCGAGCTGCTCGAGACGATGGCGCTGCATCCGACAGGCGTGCTCCTGGAGGTCGGCGAGGTCGGTGAGGTACGCGCGCACGGTCGCCGGTGACCGGCCGAGCTCGTGCTCCAGGTGAGTGCGGAAGGCGGCCACGGCCGGCGTCCAGCCATCGTCGGGCGCCGGACCAGCGGGCAGCGGCGCCGCTGCAGCCCGGCTCATGATCGAAGATCACTCAGTGGCGCCCTGCCCGTCAAGGGGGCGCGCTGTCGGGCGGCGGCCAAGGCTCGTGATGCGCCAGCCGTCGGCCCGGCACTCGACCAGCCCGTTCGCGAGGAGCGGCTCCAGCAGGCACAGCACCTCATCGACCGGCAGGTCCAGGCGGTCGGCGAGGGTCCCGGTCGACATCGGCGAGCGCGCGGGCAGCGCGTCAAGCACCCGCTCCACCAGGCTCGTGATGCCGTCACGTGGCTGCGCCGGAGTGAGCGGTAGGGGGGCGAGCTCCCCTATCGGGCCGGCCGCTTCGACGACCTCGGCGGTCGAGGTGACCAGAGTGGCCTCTGGCCATTGCCGCAGCAGCAGGTGACAGCCGGGCGACAGCCCGCTCGTCACCGGACCGGGCACCCCCATCACCGCCCGGCCAAGACGGCGAGCATGACGGGCGGTGCTGAGCGCGCCGCTGCGGACGCCGGCCTCGACGACGACTGTCCCGCTCGACAGCGCGGCGATCAGCCGGTTGCGCACGAGAAACCGGCGGCGCAGCGGAAGGCCATCAGGTGGTGCCTCGCTGACGACGAGCCCCTCAGCCCCAATCCGCTCGAGCAGCGCCGCGTGGGTGCGGGGGTAGGGGACGTCGATGCCGCCGGCCAGCACGGCCACTGTCGGTCCGCCGCCGACCAGGCTGCCCCGGTGGGCTGCCCCGTCGATGCCGAGGGCGGCGCCCGACACGACGCTCCAGCCCGCCTCGGCCAGCCCCAGGCCGAGCTCGCCGGCCACGTGCAGCCCATAGGCGCTGGCTGCGCGGGAGCCGACGACCGCCGCGGCTCGCTCGATGACGGCCGACAGGCTGCCGGGGCCACGAACCCACAGCCCGAGCGGGGCGGCAAGGGCGTCGATGCCCGCGGTGCGGTCGAGGTCGCTCAGCCTCGGCGGCCACTCCTCGTCGCCAGGGCAGACCAGCCGGCCCCCCGGCCGGCCTGCTCAGCCAGAACGGCGGCGGGGTCGACCGGCGGCGTGGCGGGTGCCCACCCGCGACGGGCCCGCTCCCAGCACTCGACGGCTCCCTGCGTGCGAACAGCCCGGGCCGTCGTCGCATCCCCCGGTTCGCCGGTCAGCAGCAGCCCGGCCCTCGCCAGCCGCTCCTCGGGGGCGCAGCCGCTCACTGCTGCACCGGGAGGCGCAGGCGCAACGCGGTGGCCACGTGGGACGCACTGGGGCTCGAGCGCCCCGTGAGGTCGGCAAGCGTCCACGCCATCCGCAGCACGCGGTCGACGCCGCGTGCGGTGAGCTGGCCGGCCTCGAACGCACGGTCGGCCTCGCGCACGTCGCGTGCGGGCAGCGGCCAGCAGCGCCGCAGCTCCGGGCCGGGGACGTCGGCGTTGCGGGTCCAGGGGGTGCCTGCCAGCCGCCGCCGCGCAGCCGTGCGGGCCCGGCCCACCCGCTCGGCCACCCGGGCGGTCGGCTCGACGTGGACGAGGTCGTCACGCAGCTCGGCTCGCGACACCCGGTTGACCGGGAGCCGCACGTCGACCCGGTCGAGCAGCGGCCCGGACATCCGGTGCAGGTAACGCTGCCGAGCCGCCGGGGGGCAGGTGCACTGCGAGTGCGTGCGCGTCGTGGCATGACCGCAGGGGCAGGGGTTGGCGGCCAGCACCATCGTGAACCGGGCGGGGAAGCGGGCGACGCCTGCCGCTCGCGCCACCTCGACGACACCGCTCTCGAGCGGCTGGCGCAGGGCGTCGAGTGCCCGCGGCGAGAACTCGGGGGCCTCGTCGAGGAACAGCACGCCGCGATGGGCCAGGCTCACCGCTCCGGGACGGATCACCCTGCTCCCGCCGCCGACGAGCGCGGCCATGCTCGTGGTGTGGTGCGGGCTCCGGAAGGGAGGGCGCCGCACCAGCCCGACGCCCGGTGGCAGGACTCCTGCGACGCTGTGCACCGACGTCACTTCCAGCGCATCGCGCTCGTCGAGCAGCGGCAGCAGGCCAGGGAGCCGCTCGGCCAGCATCGTCTTGCCGGCACCGGGCGGCCCCATCAGCAGCACGTGGTGCCCCCCGGCAGCGGCCAGCTCCATGCGAGCCGTCCGTCGGCCTGGCCCGCGACGTCGGCGAGGTCGAGCCCCGGGCCGTCGTCGGCCGCCGGAGCCCGCGAGCTCGTCCGCCGGTCGGGCAGCTCCAGCTCGCCGCGCAGCAGGCCGACGAGCTCCCGCAGGCTGGCGACGCCCTCGGCGACAACCCCGGGGACGAGCGATGCCTCGGGGGCGTTCTCGGCCGGCACGACCACGCTGGTGAAGCCCGCCTCGGCTGCGGTGATGACAGCGGGCAGGACGCCCGGCAGGGGTCGCAGCCGCCCGTCGAGCGCGAGCTCACCGAGCAGGACGCGACCGGCCAGGGCCGCGGCGGGGATCTGGCCCTGCGCCGCCAACACAGCAGCGGCGACGGCGACGTCGAAGCCGGTGCCGGACTTCGGCAGGGCGGCGGGGAACAGGCCGACGGTGATCCGCTGGTTGGGCCAGGGCTGGCCGCTGTTGACAACGGCGGCGCGGACGCGGTCACGCGCCTCGTAGAGCGAGGCGTCGGGCATCCCGATCAGAGCGAGCCCGGGCAGCCCCGCCGACAGGTCGGCCTCGACCTCGACCAGATGGCCCTCGACGCCCAGCAGCGCGACGCAGGCCGCGCGTGCCAGCGCCATCAGAACGCTCCCCGCAGATGCTGGACCTCGACCCGGCCGGGGCGCCGCAGGACGGTGACGACGTCGAACCGCACCGCCGACCACCCGCACCCGGGGTGCTCAGCAAGCCAGCGCACCGCCAGGTGGCGCAGGCGCCGTTGCTTGGCTGCCGTGACAGCAGCTGCCGCACCGCCGAAGCCCTCGCCGGAGCGGGTCTTGACCTCGACGACGACAAGCGACTCGCCGTCGCGGGCGACGAGGTCGATCTCCCCCTCGCGGCACCGCCAGTTGGTATCGAGCACCTGCAATCCCGCGGCGACGAGGCGCTCGGCGGCCAGTGCCTCGCCGTACCTGCCGACGGCGTCCTGTACCCGCATCGCGCACTCCCCGCCTGGCCGCATCGGCCGCCCCGCCCGGCGCTTGCCGGTCAGGGCCGAGGCTGCCGCCTGGTGGAGGCGCGTGGGCCACGCTGAGGGGAGCCTGTGGACGGCGCCCGGCCGTCCACAGATCCAAGGCAGCTGCTCGACAGCAGGGCCCCGCGTGCCTTAGGTCGGGGACACCTCGCCGTCGGGTGCCGCCGGCCGGGCCGGACGCGCGACACCTGCGGGCTCGTCGGCGCTCGCCCGCGTCTCCGGGGTCCCCACGGCCGGCGCGGCCGGCGGCTCGTCCTGGGATGTGCCGGCCATCGTGTCGGTGCTGGGGACCGAAACGCCGTGCGCGTTGCCGGTACCCGGGTCGCCGCCGTGCCCGTGCTCGTCGGGCCCCTGCGGCGGACGCGTGCGAGCGGTGACCGCGTTGGGCGACTGCGCGTTCATCGTCGAGATGTTGCCCGGGCCGGGTGCGGACTGCGCCTCGTCGGCCGGCATCGGCTCGGCCTTCGCCTGATTGGTGTCGGGCGGGGGGTTGGAGGAGGTGCGGGCGCCGGCACCAGGCTCGGCGTAGTCGGGTGCCTTGCCCTGCTGCGTCGAGCTCGACCCGGGCGACTGCCCCGACGGCTGGTCGGCGGCTGCCTCGGCCTCGCCGGGGCTCGTGGAGTACGGGGTCTGCTGGGGGTCGCTCATGGCCCTCGACCTACCCAACCAGGGGCCGAGCGCACGCGAGCGCGGCTCCGGCCGCAGTCACAGGTCGGCCTTCACCAGCTCCTCGACGTTGACGTCCTTGAAGGTCACGACCCGGACGTTCTTGACGAAGCGAGCGGGGCGGTACATGTCCCAGACCCAGGCGTCGCGCAGCGTCAGCTCGAAGAAGACCTCGCCGTCGGCGGAGTTGCGGACCTCGAGCCGGTAGTCGTTGGCGAGGTAGAAGCGGCGCTCGGTCTCGATGACGTAGGCGAACAGGCCGACGACATCGCGGTACTCGCGATAGAGCTGCAGCTCCATCTCGGTCTCGTACTTCTCGAGGTCCTCAGCGCTCACTGGTGCACCTTTGGCTCATGCGCTCTCCGACTGGCGGACCGTGGCTGGCATGCCGTCATTCTGCCCATCGGCGCTGCGAAGGGAGATGACGGACGCACGCCAGCCCTCGGGAAGGCCAGCGCTGCCGGCAGCGGCGGTAGCCACGTTGATGTAGGAGCGCCGGTGCTCGGGGCAGGGCCCGTGCCGGGTCAACGCCGCGCTGTGCTGCGGGGTGGTGTAGCCCTTGTGCTGGCCGAAGTCGTAGTCGGGGAAGCGCTCGTGCAGGGCGTCCATCAGCCGGTCGCGCGTGACCTTCGCGACGACGGAAGCAGCGGCGACGCAGGCGGCGACGCGGTCGCCCTTCCAGACGGCGAGCGCGCCCGGGCCGAGCCCGGGGACGGGGAAGCCGTCGGTCAGCACGTAGGAGGGCTGCACACCCAGCCGAGCCACGGCGCGGCGCATGCCCTCGATGTTGACGACGTGGATGCCGCGTCTGTCGACCTCGCCGGCCGGCACGACGACAGCCGACCACGCACTGGCCCGCTCGAGCACCTCGGTGTAGCAGGCCGCTCGCGCGGCAGCGCTCAGCAGCTTGCTGTCAGCCAGGCCGGGGATGCGGCCACGCCTGCCTTGCGGCAGCACGACTGCCGCGACGACGAGTGGCCCGGCGCATGCACCGCGCCCTGCCTCGTCGACCCCGGCCACGGCACCGAAACCCCGCCCCTGCAGCGCGCGCTCGTAGCCCCACAGGCCGGAGTCCCTCCGCACTGCAATGCTGGCCGCCGCACTTGCCACCGTGCTGACCGGCTGGGGGTTCGCCCGCAGGGCCCGCGCAGCGGTGTCCGAAGGCTCGAAGCCCGGCATCTGGGAGCCCATCGCGGCCGACCTTACGACAGCCAGCGCCCCCCGGCGAGGACGACCGGCAGGGTCAGCACGAGGTCGGCACCCGGCACCGGGATCCGCTGGTGGTGGCTCTGGCCGAGGTCCGGCACGAGCGGACCGGCGGCCTGAGCCGGGGCGTGGACGGGGCCGAACGTCCGCGGCACCGGCAGCGTGCCGAAGCGCGACAGCGGCCACACCCGGACGAACGCCCGCCCGATGACGACGCGCTCGGGGATGACGCCGTTCGCTCGCGAGTCGGACGACGCCGAGCGATGGTCACCCATCACCCACAGATAACCCTTCGGCACCGTCACCGGGCCGAAGATGCGCCCCGCCGGGCCGGGCGTGAGCGGCGCGGGCTCGTAGATGTAGGGCTCGTCGAGGGCAGTGCCGTTGACAGTCGTGCGGCCGAAGTTGTCGCAGCAGACCACCGTGTCGCCGCCGACGGCAACGACCCGCTTGATGAAGTCCTTCTCCCCCGGCGCCCCGAGCCCGACCAGGCCCTGCAGGCCGCGCACCAGCCGCCCGACAGCGTTGGTCGGCGGAGGGACAACGCTCTCGGCCTGCTGGAAGCCGGTCTCCTCACCGTTGAAGACGACGATCTCGCCGCGGTGCACGCTCCGCGTGCGGTAGACGATCTTATTGACGAAGACGCGGTCGCCGATGAGCAGCGTGCGCTCCATCGACCCGGACGGGATGAAGTACGCCTGGATCACGAACGCCTTGACGACGAGCGCCAGCACGACAGCGATGGCGAGCAGGACGGGAATCTCGCCCAGCAGCGACATGCGCCGGCGTCGCACGCGGCTGGTCGCGTTGGTCGCAGTTGTCGACTCGCCAGTCGCGCCCTCGTCGTCGGGATCGGCGCTCGACGACTGCTCGTCGGCAGTTGTCGTCACCCGGGAACTGTCGGCCGCGGCGCCGTCGTCGGAAGCCCGGCGGGTGGACACGGGCTGAGCGTGGCCGGGACGGGGTTCGTCGATCAGCGCGAGACCGGGGTGCGCTTCTCCTTGATCTTGGCGGCCTTGCCGCGCAGATCACGCAAGTAGTACAGCTTGGCCCGCCGGACGTCACCGCGCGACACGACCTCGATGCGCTGGATGATCGGGGTGTGGACCGGGAAGGTGCGCTCGACCCCGACGCCGAAGCTGACCTTGCGGACCGTGAAGGTCTCGCGCAGCCCACCACCCTGGCGCCGGATCACAGCGCCCTGGAAGACCTGGACGCGCTCACGCGTCCCCTCCACCACGCGCACGTGGACCTTGAGGGTGTCGCCGGGGCGGAAGTCCGGCACGTCGCTGCGCAGCGACGCGGCGTCGAGGTCGTCCAGGGTGTGCATGGGGAGTCCTCATCGATCACGGGGCAGGGGCGGTAGCGGCAGCGGCAGGTGCAGGTGCAGGTGCGGCCGTCGCCGGGCCGGCGCGCGCAGCGTCGATGCCGTCGCGCGACACTTCCTAGTCTGCCACAGACCCGGGCGCCGACAGTCCCAGCAGGTCGGGCCGGCGAGCCCGCGTGCGCCCTATCGCCTGCTCGTGCCGCCAGGCGGCGATGGCAACGTGGTCGCCCGAGAGCAGCACGGGCGGCACCTCGTACCCCTCGACCAGTGCGGGCCGCGTGTAGGCCGGCGCCTCCAGCAGCCCCGTCGAGAACGAGTCGTCGCCTGCCGAGCCGGCGTTGCCGAGCACCCCGGGCAGCAGGCGCCCGGTGGCCTCGAGCACGACGAGCGCGGCTGCCTCGCCGCCGGCCAGCACGTAGTCGCCGATCGAGACCTCGGCATCGGCCCATGCGTCTAGCACCCGCTGGTCGATCCCCTCGTACCGGCCGCAGCAGATGACCAGCCACTGCTCGCCCGCCAGTTGCTGCGCCGCGGCCTGGTCGAAGCGGGAACCACAGGGCCCGGGAACGAGCACGAGCGGACGGGGCGCAGACAGCTGACCGGCCTGGATGGGCCTGGGACCGGCCGCGCCCGGAAGCCTCGGTTCCTCGCCCGTCACCTGACGGAGCGCCGCGAACCAGGGTTCGGGCAGCATCAGCATCCCCGGGCTGCCGCCGTAGGGGGCGTCGTCGACCGTGCGGTGCGCGTCGTGGGTCCAGGTCCGCAGGTCGTGCACGTGCAGGTCGACCAGGCCGCGGCGCCGGGCCCGGCCGATGACACCGAGGTCGAGCGCCGACAGGTACTCGGGGAAGATCGTGATGACGTCGACGCGCACGGGGGCCGCCGTCAGAGCTCGAGCAGGCCGTCGGGCGGGTCGATGACGATCCGACCACCGGCGACGTCGACCTCGGGCACGAGAGCCCGGACGAAAGGGACGAGCACCTCGCGCGGGGCATCAGCGGGTACGTCGATGGCGAGCAGGTCCCCGCCCGGCGGGTGAAGCACTTCGCGCAACCGGCCCACCGGAGCGCCCTCGGTCGTGACCACGGCGAGCCCGGCCAGCTCGGCGTCCCACCACGCCTCGTCGTCCTCGTCGTCGGCAGCCGGCCCGAGCGCACCCGGGCTGATCCCGACCAGCGCGTCGCGCAGCGCCTCCGCCCCGGGCCGGCCGTCGACCCCGGCGAACGTGACCACCAGATGGGCGCCTCGGTACGGCCTGGCCTCGACGACCTCGAGCTCGGGGCGCGCGGGCAGCGAGCAGAGCAGGCGCTGACCGGGTGCGAACCGTCGATCGGGCGCGTCGGTGCGCACCTCGACAGTCAGCTCGCCGTGCACGCCGAAGGGCTTGCCGAGCCGGCCGACCACGACTGTGTCGTCGGACCAGCCGGGCTCAGCCGGACCCGTGGACGGCAATGGCGCCCCTGCCCCCGCCACTGCCCTCAGCGGACCTCGTCGGTGTCGACGACATCGACGCGCACCCCGCGGCCACCGACACCGGCGACGACGGCACGCAGCGCCTTGGCCGTGCGACCACCGCGGCCGATGACCTTGCCCAGGTCGTCAGGGTGTACGCGGATCTCGATGGTCCGCCCGCGCCGACCGGTGCGGTCGGCGACCGAGACGTCGTCGGGGTTGTCGACGATGCCGCGCACCAGGTGCTCGACCGCCGCCTCGAGCATCGACTACTCCGCTGCTGCTGTCGCCTCGGCTGCCGCCGACGGAGCGACTGCCGGCTGCTCGGGCGGGCTGCTGGGCGCGTCGGCGGTCTTGCCCTTCTTCGCCTCGGGAGCTGGGGCGGACAGCCCTGCCGCAGAGCGCGCCGCACTCTGGAAGGCCTCGCGCTTGTCCTGCTTGGGGGCGGCGACCAGCATCGGCGGGGGGGCGGGCAAGCCCTTGAACGCCTGCCAGTCACCGGTGACCTTGAGGATGGCGGCCACCGGCTCGGTCGGCTGCGCGCCGACCTTCAGCCAGTACTGCGCGCGCTCACCGTTGACCTCGATGAAGGACGGGTCCTCCTTGGGGTGGTACTTGCCAATCGTCTCGATGACGCGGCCGTCGCGCTTGGTTCGTGCGTCGGCGACGACGATGCGGTAGTACGGCGCCCGCATCTTGCCGAGGCGCATGAGCTTGATCTTCGTTGCCACGAGTACCTGGGTGCTCCTGTCGAGTTGTGCGCGTGTGCGGCGACCCGGCGCCGTGGGGATGGCGACAGTGCTGCCTGGTGTGCCGGGGTGCTGCCGGGGTGCTGCCGGGGTGCTGCTGCGAGTGGGCAGGCGCCGGACGGCAGGAGGGGCCGCAGCCCGGCGACGGGTCTCGGGGGTCCAGTCTGCCAGACGCGGCGCCGGGAGGCGCCGGCCGAGTAAGTGCGCCAGCGCCAGCCGAGCGGGGGCGCCTATCGCCCCCGCCTGCGTGCGGGCGGCCCCGCCGGACCGGCCGCGCCGCCACCCCCGAGGGCGCCCCCCAGTCCTGGGAAGCCGCCCGGCGGCAGCTTGAGCTGGGAGAGGTCCGGGAGCGCGTCGGCGTCATCGCCGTCCTCGCCCATCCCTCGCGGCAGCCCGAACGGGTTCGGCGGGGCGTCGGCCCGCTTGTCGGCAGCCGCCTGGGCTGCCGCTGCGCGGGCGGCCGGGTTGCCCTTGCGGACCGCGCCCTTGCCCTTCTTCTGCACCTGGCGCGCCTTGCGGGCGCCCCCCAGCCCGGTCATGCCCGCGACCATTTTCATCTGCTTGCGTGCCTCGTCAAAGCGCTCGAGCAGCTCGTTGACCTTCTGCACCGTCACCCCGGCGCCGGCGGCGACCCTCCCGCGGCGCGAGGCGTTGAAGATCTTCGGGTCGGCCCGCTCGGCGGGCGTCATGCTGTGAATGATGCCGACGAGGCGGTCGATGTCGCGATCCTCGACCTGGTCGAGCTGCTCCTTCATCTGCCCGGCCCCGGGCAGCATCCCCAGCAGGTTCTTGATCGGCCCCATCCGCTTGACGGCGGCGAGCTGGTCGAGGAAGTCCTCGAACGTGAAGTCCGAGGTGGCGAGCTTGGCCGCCATCGCCTCGGCCTCGTCGCGCTCGAACGTGCGCTCGGCCTGCTCGATCATAGTGAGCAGGTCGCCCATGTCGAGGATGCGGGCGGCCATCCGCTCGGGGTGGAAGACGTCGAAGTCGGGCAGCTTCTCGCCGGTAGAGGCGAACATGATCGGCTGGCCAGTGACGTGACGGACCGAGAGCGCTGCACCGCCGCGGGCATCGCCGTCGAGCTTGGTCAGCACCACGCCGGTGAAGCCCACGCCCTCCTGGAAGGCGAGCGCCGTGTTGACGGCATCCTGGCCGATCATCGCGTCGACGACGAACAGCACCTCGTCGGGCTGCACCGCCGCTCGGATGTCGGCTGCCTGCTGCATCAGCTCCTCGTCGACACCGAGACGGCCGGCGGTGTCGACGACCACGATGTCGTGGACAAACCGGCGGGCGTGCTCGATGGAGTCGCGGGCGACCCGGACCGGGTCGCCAACACCACTGCCGGGCTCAGGGGCGAAGACGTCGACACCGGCCTGGGCGCCGACGACCTGCAGCTGCTGGACGGCGTTGGGGCGCTGCAGGTCGCAGGCGACGAGCAGCGGGGCGTGGCCCTGCCGCTTGAGCCAGAGCCCGAGCTTGCCGGCGAGCGTGGTCTTGCCCGACCCCTGCAGGCCGGCCAGCATGATCACGGTTGGCGGGGTCTTCGCGTAGTGGATGGTCGCGGTGCCGCCGCCGAGAATGCCGGTGAGCTCCTCCTGGACGATCTTGACCACCTGCTGCGCCGGGTTCAGCGCGCGGCTGACCTCCTCACCGCGGGCCCGCTCCTTGATGGCGGTGACGAACGCGCGGACGACGGGCAGCGCGACATCGGCCTCGAGCAGTGCCACCCGGATCTCGCGGGCGGTGGCATCGATGTCCTTGTCCGAGAGCCGGCCCTTGCCCCGCAACGAGGTGAAGACCTTGTCGAGACGGCCGGACAGGGTGTCGAACACCGGGTCACCTTTCGGGCGGCGGGGCTGGACCGGGCGCAAGTGGGGGCGGCCGGCGGTCGCTGCCAGGGTACGGCGAGGGTCCGCTCGGGGCACGCGGCGCCGCCGGGCCGGGACGCAGCGGTCAGCCGGCCGGGTCGCCCAGCAGGGCGTCGACAAAGGCCTCGGGCTCGAAGGGGGCGAGGTCGTCGGGCCCCTCCCCGAGGCCCACGAGCTTGACCGAGACGCCGAGCTCGCGCTGCACGGCCACGACGATGCCGCCGCGGGCCGAGCCGTCGAGCTTGGTGAGCACCACGCCCGTTATGTCGACGACTTGCTGGAACACCTTCGCCTGGGTGATCGCGTTCTGCCCCGTCGTCGCATCGAGCACCAGCAGCACCTCGTCGACAGGCGCCTGCTTCTCGATGACGCGCTTGACCTTGCCGAGCTCGTCCATCAGGCCGGTCTTGGTGTGCAGACGGCCGGCGGTGTCGATGACGACGGCGTCGACGCCCCGCTCGATGCCCTTCTTGACCGCGTCGAAGGCGACGGAGGCCGGGTCCGCGCCCTCCGGCCCGCGTACGACCTCGGCACCGACCCGGCCGCCCCACGTCTGCAGCTGGTCGGCCGCCGCCGCGCGGAAGGTGTCGGCAGCGCCCAGCAGCACGGTGCGGCCCTCGGCGACCAGCACGCGCGCGAGCTTGCCGCACGTCGTCGTCTTGCCCGTGCCGTTGACGCCGACGACCAGCACGACTGCCGGCTGCCCGTCCTCGCGGGATGTCGCCACGCTGCGGTCGGCAGTCGTGCCGACCTGGGCGAGCAGCTCGTCGCGGAGCAGGGCGCGCAGGTCGGCCGGGGTTCTGGCGCCGAGCACGGCGACCTTGGAGCGCAGCGACTGCACGAGCTGCATCGTCGGCTTGACGCCCATGTCGGCGGTGAGCAGGACCTCCTCGACCTCGTCCCAGTCGTCCTCGTCCAGGTGGTCGCGGGCGAGCAGGGTCAGCAGGCCGCGGCCGAAGACGTTCTGCGAGCGCGACAGCCGGGCGCGCAGGCGAACGAGGCGACCAGCGGCGGCATCGGGGACGTCGAGGCCGGCCCCGGGCGCCTCGGCCGGGCCGCCCGGCAGCTCGAGCGTCTCGACCGTGCGGGTGGGGCTGTCGCGCGGCGCCTCGGCGTCGTCGTTGAGGCCGGGTCGGTAGTCGCGGGGCAGCGTCGGCGGCCGGCGCAGCCGACGACTGGGAGCGCTGGCGATGAAGGCAACCGTCGTGGCCACGGTGAGGACCGCGATTGTCACGATCAGGATGACGAGGTCGATGACGCGCTCCTCGGTGCTGCAGATGGGCTGCTCTAGGCGGCTGCTGTAGCCGGCGGGGACGGCCGGCAGGGATCGGCGTCAGGCTACCGAGGGGCAGGCCGCCAGGGCTCTCGAACTCAGCCTGCCCGGCTACGCGGACAGCGGTTCGCGCAGCCGCTGGCTGACGACCGTGGTGACGCCGTCGCCGCGCATCGAGACGCCGTAGAGGGCGTCGGCGACCTCCATCGTCCGCTTCTGGTGGGTGACGATCAGCAGCTGCGAGCGCTCTCGCAGCTGCTCGAAGGCATCCAGCAGGCGCCCGAGGTTCCTGTCGTCGAGCGCCGCCTCGACCTCGTCGAGCACGTAGAACGGCGACGGGCGGGCGCGGAACACGGCGAGCAAAAAGGCAAGCGCGGCGAGCGAGCGCTCGCCACCGGAGAGCAGCGACAGGCGCGACACCCGCTTGCCGGCCGGCCGGACCTCGACCTCGACCCCGGTGGTCAGCGGGTCGTCGGGGTCGGTGAGCACGAGCCGGCCCTCCCCGCCCGGGAACAGGGTGGGAAAGACCAGCTCGAACTCGCGGGCTGTGTCGGCGAAGGCCGACGCCATCACCTCGACGACCTTCGCGTCGACATCGCGGACGATGCCGAGCAGCTCTCGCCTCGTCCGCTGGATGTCCTCGACCTGCTTGGCCAGAAACGACGCGCGCTCCTGGAGCGCCGCGTACTCCTCGAGGGCGAGGGGGTTGACGGTGCCCAGCCGCGCGAGGCGGCGCTCGGCCTCGGCCGCCCGCTTCTCCTGCGCCGACCGCTCGAAGACGGCGACCTGACCCTGCTCGGCGTCGGGCGGGACGGGTACGTGCGGCCCGTACTCCTCCACCAGGAGGTCGGGCTCGAGGGCGTGCTCGTCCCGGCAGCGGCGCTCGAACCCCTCGACAGCCAGGCGCTGTTCGGTGCGGGCGACCTCGTCGCGGTGCAGCCCGTCGCGCAGGTCGATGCTGTCCCGGTTGGCAGCCGCGACCCGCTCGCCGGTGACAGCGAGGCGCGTCTCGCGCTCGCGCCGCGTGGTCTCCGCCTGCTCGCGTACTGCCGTCACCTCGAGCGCAGAGCGCTCCAGCCGCTGGGCTGCCTGCGTGGCAAGCCCGGCGACGGCGCGCGCCTGTGCCGCCTCGGCTGCCGCAAGCGCGGCACGCAGGCCAGCCTGCTCGCGGGCCTCCCGCTCCGCGGCCGCTTCCCGCCACAGCCCACTTGCGCGCCCGGCGAGTGCGCTGGCCCGCTCCTGCGTGCCCCGCAGCGCGACGCGCACCTCCACCTCGGCCGCTCGGGCTCCTGTCGTAGCGGCGGCGAGCGCCTCTCGATGCCCGGCGTCGATCTCGGCGTGCGCCGGCGCCTGGTCGGCCGCTGCCAGCCGGGCCTGGAGTGCCTGCAGGGCGGCGGTCTCCCCTGCCCTGCCAAGCTGGAGCTCTTCGCGCCCCTGCTCGTTGCGCTCAGCCTCGGCCTCGGCCGCCCGGGCCTCGGCCCCGGACCGGGCCACCTGCTCCTGCATGGCGGCGATAGCTGCATCGGAGTCGTGCAGCCGTTCAAGGGCGGCTGCCGCCCGCTGCTCCGCCTCAGCCAGCGCGGGCCCCAGCGCGAGCACGGCCTCCTCGGCCTGCCGGTACTGCGCTTCGGCGGCAGCCAGCTGCTCGCCGGCCTCGGTCACCGCAGCAGCCAGCTGCAGCACCGACGGGGCGCCGGGGGCGCCACCGGTGGCCGACGCCGTGCTGATGCGGTCTCCGTGCCGGGTCACGACGTGGACGTGCGGGAACCGAGCCAGCACCGCCGCCGCGGCAGCCCGGTCGGCGACGAGCACGACCGCGCCGAGGAGCCGGGCAGCAGCGCCCGCGAACTCGGGCGGGACGGTAAGGACATCCATGGCCCGCCGGGCACCGTCGGGCAGCCCGACCATCGGCCCAGCATCGGCTGTCCCGCGTTCGCGGTCGGCGATGAGCACGCTGAGCCGCTGCCCAGCGGCATCCGCCTTGGCCAACGCCTGGACAGCGCGGGCGAGGCCGCGAACTGCCACGCCGTCGGCAACTGGTCCGAGGGCGGCGGCGATGGCCGCCTCCCAGCCAGGCTCGACGCCGAGCAACTCGGCGACCGCCCCGAGCACGGCAGGGTCCGGAGCGTCCTGACCGTCAGCAACGTCAGTCAGCAGGGCCTGGGTGCCGTCAGGTCGCTCGAGCGACAGGGCCAGGGCGTCGCGGGTAGCGGTGCGGGTGCTCAGCTCGCGCAGGGCCGCATGCCGGGCGCCCTCTGCCGCCTGAAGCGCCGCCCGCGCATCAGCCGCGCGGAGCTGCGCCTCCTCGTGCCCGGCGTCGAGGGCCAGCTCGGTGACGTCCAGGGCCGCGAGGGCCGTCCCGGCCTGCTCAGCCGCCGCGCGGGCCCTATCGGCGCGGGCACGCGCGGCGGCAGCCGCGGCAGCGAGGCGCGCGTCCTCGGCCCCAGCGGCAGCAAGCCGGCCACGAGCGGTCTCGACCTGACCCCGCAACCGGGCGATGCTCTCCCGCGAGTCGGCGGCAGCCTGCGCGGCGACCCGGGCCGCCTGCTCGTCGGCAGCGAGCGCCGCCTCAGCCGCCTCCCGGTCCTGCTCGGCAGTCGCCAGCCGGGTGCGCGCCTCGGCCAGATCGCGCTCCAGAGCAGCCTCCGCGGCAGCTGTCGCCTCCGCATCCGCCTCGAGGGCCTCGGGGTCCCGGCCGGGGCGCGGGGGCTCGACGCGCTGGGCCGCGGCGGAACGCTGCTCAGCGAGCGCCCGCACGCCGGCGAGCCGCTCCCCCAGCCTGGTCAGGGCGTGCCAGGTGTCACGTGCGGCCGATGCGGCAGCCACGTCGCCGGCCAGGCCGGCCGCCTCGCGCTGCTCGTCGGCGGCGAGGAGTGCGAGCTCGGCGTCGAGCCCGGCCAACCGCTCGCGGCGCGCTGCCTCGTCGCCCGCCGCGCCCTGCAGCGCGCGGCGTGAGGTGAGCACGTCGTCGGCGAGCAGCCGCAGCCGCGCGTCCCGCAGCACGGCCTGGATCGCTCCAGCGGTCCGGGCGGCCTCCGCCTGACGGCCGAGCGGACCCAGCTGGCGGCGCAGCTCGGCCGACAGGTCCTGCAGCCGCTCCAGGCTCGAGGCGGTCGCGTCGAGCTTGCGCAGCGCCCGCTCCTTGCGCTTGCGGTGCTTGAGGACTCCCGCGGCCTCCTCGACGAATGAGCGCCTGTCCTCCGGGCGCGCGCCCAGCACCGAATCGAGCGAGCCCTGCCCGACCAGGACGTGCAGCTCGCGCCCGATGCCGCTGTCGGACAGCAGCTCCTGGACGTCGAGCAACCGGCAGGGAGAGCCGTTGATGGCGTACTCGGACTCCCCCGACCGGTACATCAGCCGGCCGATGGTGACCTCGGTGTACTCGATGGGCAGCGCACCGTCGGCGTTGTCGATCGTCAGCACGACCTCGGCCCGGCCGAGCGGGGGCCGCCCGGGCGAGCCGGCGAAGATGACATCCTCCATCTTCCCGCCGCGCAGCGACTTGGCCCCCTGCTCACCGAGCACCCAGGCGATGGCGTCGACGACGTTGCTCTTGCCCGAGCCGTTGGGGCCGACGACGCACGTGACTCCCGGCTCGAGCACCAGGGTCGTCGAGCCCGCGAACGACTTGAAGCCGCGCAGGGTCAGGCTCTTGAGGTGCATCGGACGGGACGCTAGCGGCGCGGACCCCGTAAACGCCGGAAGGGAGGCCTCCGCGTGGCGGGCGTCCCTTCACCGGCAGTAGCCGGCCGATCCAGCGCCGGCTGACTCGCAGCCGGTTCGGGGTAGATCGGCTCAGGTGAGCGCGGGCTCCTGGTCGAGCGCGCGCAGGTCGTCACTGACGTCGATGCGCGATGCCAGGGCCTCGTTGACCATGCGGGCGTGGTCGAGCTCGGCCTCGAGCTCACGGACCCGCAGCCTCAGCCTGCGCAGCTCGGTCGCGAGACGGGTGTCAGCCGCGGGACCGACGTGACCGAACAGGGCCTTGGCCATAACAGGGAGCCTCCAACACATCGTCGTGTTCACAGCATGTACGTGACCGGCGACCGCGGCGGCGGGCCAAGCACACGAGCGGGGCTCGGCCCGACCGGCTGCAGCCCGTAGGGCGCGCCAGCAGCGTACGAGAAGATCGTCGCACGGGTGGCCCAGCGCGTCAAGACCTCGAAGGGGTGCCGCTCAACGCTCGACGAACGCCTTCAGCCCACCTCGTGCCGCTGACCAACGGTGCGTGACGCCGATGACCGACCCGGGGGAACGGCCACCCTGCAACCGATTCAGCAAGGTCTCGCACGTCCCGCACGGACCCTCGGCCACGACCTCCACCCGCCCGTCGGGCAGGTTCGCGGCGCTTCCGACGAGGCTTAGCTCCAGCGCCTGGGACCGGACCCACCAGCGGAAGCCGACGCCCTGGACGTGACCGCGCACCCAGGCGGTCAGACGGACAGCACCACCCGGATCGTCCTGCTCGGCGGCCATGCCATCCTGGAGCGGTGGATCGACAGCTCTCGTCATCGCCAGCAGAGGTTATGTCGCAGCCCGGGCTGTCCCGGCGCGCCCGGCGCAGGCTCGGCGTAGGCCTGGTCGGCCTTGCCGTGCTGCCAGCCGGCCTGCTCGTCGGGTGTGGCAACCAGGAGCACAAGCAGTCCAGCGACACCCGTCCCGACCCCCGTGCCAGCACCGAAGGCGTGCGAGTGATCACGCCTGGCCCCGCGGGGGTCCTGTCGACCGCCGGCCCGACCGTGCAGCCGCAGGAGGGCGGCAAGCCGGCCGAGGGCCGCACCGCCACCAACCGCTGACGCCGGCTCCCGCCCAGCGGGCCGCAGCGCGTGCCGGAGCTCCCTGAGGTCGAGACCGTTCGTCGCGGCCTCGAGCGCCTCGTCGTCGAGCGCACCATTGCCGCCGTCGAGGTCCACCATCCCCGCGCGGTCCGCCGTCACGAGCAGGGCGCCGGCGACTTCGCCTCGCTGCTGGTCGGCCGCACCCCCGTGACCGCGCTGCGCCGGGGCAAGTACCTGTGGCTGCCCCTCGACTCCGGTGATGCGCTGGTGGCGCACCTGGGGATGAGCGGCCAGCTTCTGGTGACCGACCTCGCAGCGCCCCCCGGACCCCACCTGCGGGTACGGCTGGCGTTCACCGACGGCGGCACCGAGCTGCGGTTCGTCGACCAGCGCACCTTCGGCGGGCTGGTGGTACGCCGCATGGCCGACGGCCGCGGGCTGCCGCACGGCCTCGCCCACATCGCTCCCGACCCGCTCGACCCCGGGTTCGACGATGAGCAGTTCGTGGCCGCGGTCCGCCGCCGGCGCACCGGTGTCAAGCGTGCGCTGCTGGACCAGACGCTGGTGAGCGGCGTCGGCAACATCTACGCCGACGAGGCGCTGTGGCGGGCACGGCTGCACTGGGCACGGCCGACCGAGGCGCTGCGACCTGTCGACGTCCGCCGCCTGCTCGTCGCCGTCCGCGAGGTGCTCGGCGAGGCCATCGCCGCCGGCGGCACCTCGTTCGATGCCCTCTACGTCAACGTCAACGGCGAGTCGGGCTGGTTCGACCGATCCCTCGACGCGTACGGGCAGGAGGGACGGCCCTGCCGGCGGTGCGGCAGCCCCATCCGGCGCGACAAGTGGATGAACCGCTCGGCCTACTCCTGCCCGCGCTGCCAGCCCCGGCCCCGCGCGCCCCGGCTCTGAGCAGCTGAGCGGTCAGTCATCGACCGGAGGCGCCGGAAGCGACGCCGGCATCCCGAGCGCCTCGACCGCCTGCTCGGCCGCCGACTGCTCGGCCTCCTTCTTGCTGCGGCCGGACCCGGTGCCGAGCTGCTGGCCGCCGACCAGCACCTCGGCTGAGAAGACCTTGGCATGGTCGGGCCCCTGCTCGGCCACGACGTACTCAGGCGGCCCGAGCAGGCGAGCCGCGGTCACCTCCTGCAGTGAGGTCTTGTGGTCCTGCCCATGGGTGTGCGGCGCGGTGCCGTCGAGCAGCGGGCCGAGCAGGGTCAGCACCAGCCGAGCCGCGTCGTCCGCTCCGCAGGACAGGTAAGCCGCCCCGATCACGGCCTCGAGCGTGTCGGCGAGGATGCTCGCCTTGTCCCGGCCGCCCGTCGCCTCCTCGCCGCGACCGAGCAGCAGCCAGGCGCCCAGCCCGTGCGGACCGATGCCCCTGGCGATGTCGGCGAGCGCTCGCATGTTGACGACCGACGCGCGCAGCTTCGCCAGCTGCCCCTCGGGATGGTCGGGGTACCGGCGGTAAAGGGCGTCAGTAACGACGAGCCCGAGCACGGCGTCGCCCAGGAACTCGAGCCGCTCGTTGGTCGGCAGGTTGCCGTTCTCGTAGGCGTAGGAGCGGTGGGTCAGCGCTTGGTTGACGAACTCGTCGCCGATCGCAACATCGAGGGCCTCGACGAGCTCGCTCTGCGGGGGCGACGGAACAGCAGTGCGGCTCTTGGCTGGCCGCGTCACAGCCGCCCGCGGACGAGTTCGACGGCGTCACCGACAGTCGTCAGCCGCTCGATCTCCTCGTCCTCGACATGGACGACGATGCCGGCGGCGCGCAGGCGCTGCTCGACGACCTCGACAATCTCGATGAGGGCCAGGGAGTCGGCCTGCAGGTCACGGGCGAGCTGAGTCTGCTCCTGAACCGATGCTGCTGGCACCTCAAGGACGAGGACGACGGCGCCGCGGACGAGCGGGAACACTTCGTCGTCGCGCATGCCGGCCAGCGCTCGCTCAGACGTCGATGACCTGGCGGTCCCCGTACCGGCCACAGGTGGGGCAGACCGTGTGCGGCCGGGTGACGTGCCCGCGGGGGCACTTCGACAGTGCGGGCGCGGACGCCTTCCACTGCGATCGGCGAGCGTGGGTATTGGCGCGCGAGGTGCGACGCTTCGGGACGGCCACGTCAGTTCTCTCTCTCAGGATGGTGAGGGGCACGGTTTTCGGGGGCACGGTGTTCGGGGGGCTCGGTGCTGGGGTCGTCGTTCGGGGTTGTGGCTGCATCTGTCTGCAGGCCGACCAGCGCCGCCCAGCGGGGGTCGACGCTGTCGTGGCTGTGGTCCGCGGGCAGGTCGCCCCGCCGCTCCCCGCAGCCCGGGCACAGGCCGCGGCAGTCCTGGTCGCACAGCGGCGTCATCGGCAGCGCGAGCACGACGGCGTCACGCAGGGCGGGCTCGACGTCGAGCAGATCGTCGATGAGCCGCAGCTCCTCGTCGTCGATGCCCTCGGCGGCGCCCGCGTGCCGGGCCCGCGTCGCAGCCTCCGGGTAGGCGTACAGCTCCTGCAGGTCGACGCTCAGCTCGCCGCTGACCGGTTCCAGGCAGCGGCCGCACTCACCCTCAGTGCGCAGGTGCGCGGTGCCCGACACCAGGACGCCCTCGACTACGGACTCCAGCCGCAGCGCGAGGTCGACATCGCTGCCCTGAGGGACGCGGATGACCGGGGTCCCGAGATCGGGCGGGGCCTGCACTGTTGTCGACAGTCGCCGCATGGACCCAGGCCGGCGGCCGAGCTCGTGCGTGTCGAGCACGAGGGGCTGGCGAGGGTCCAGGCGGGGCGCGCTGGGGCGTGAGGTCTGCATGTGGAGGATGGACTGTCAGGCGGCACGCCGGGAAGGCGAGCACAGGCAAGCGTACCCGCCGCGCCGCCACCGGCCCCTGGTCAGCCGACGAGGGCCCCGTGCCTCGAGCTGCCCATGCCCGGCACCGGGTGGGACTGGTCGTGCTCGTCGGCGTGTGGCGTGCCGGGCGCCGGCCCATCGGCCGCTGCGTCTGCCTCGGCCTGCGCGAGGTCGACGACCCGCTCGTTGTCGTCGGCAAGCCGTGCGCTCTCGTGCGACTGCTCGGCCCGGATCCGCTCCCGGCCGGTCTCGACGGTGTCGAGCGTGGTGCCGAGCAGCGCCTGCACCCGGGCGAGCGCCGAGTCGACGTAGATGTCGGTCTCGCGGCGCATACGGGCGGACTGGTCGCGCGCGTAGTCGAGCATGTCCTGCGCCTCCTGCTCGGCGCGCTCGACGACCTCGTGCTCGCCCACCAGGCGCTGGCACTCCTCGTGGGCTGCCGACAGCAGCCGCCGGCCCTCTGCCTTGGCGCCGTCGAGGATCAGGTCACGCTCGCGCAGCACCTGACGGGCCTCGGACATCTCGGTCGGCAGCAGCTCGCGCAGCTGCTCGAGCGCTCCGAGCAGCTCGTTGCGGGGCACCACGGCCTGGTTGGTAGACATTGCCCTGCTCTTGGCGTGCTCGATGATCGCCACGATCTCGTCGAGCTTGCCCTGCACGTCGGCCATGGGTCAGGCTAACGCGTTGGCGTGCCAGCCAGAAGCCTCACAGCTTGATCCGCTCGCGCAGCTGGACCATCACTGTCGGTGGCACCAGGTGGCTCACGTCGCCGCCCCATGTCGCCACCTCCTTGACCAGGCTCGAGGACAGGAACGAGTACGTGGGGTTGGTGCTCATGAACAGCGTCTCGACTCCCGCCAAGGAGTGGTTCATCTGCGCCATCTGCAGCTCGTAGTCGAAGTCACTGACAGCGCGCAAGCCCTTGACGATCGTCGGGACCTCGTGGGCGCGGCAGAAGTCGACGAGCAGGCCGCGGAAGGAGTCGATGACGACATTGCCGTAGACGGCGGTGGTCTCGCTGAGCAGCTCGATGCGCTCGTCGACAGTGAACAGGCCCGACTTGCTCTTGTTGATCAGGACGGCGACGACGACCTCGTCGTACAGGCGCGAAGCCCGCTCGATGATGTCGAGGTGACCGTTGGTCACGGGGTCGAACGAGCCCGGGCACACGGCCCGGCGCATCACCGGGCCCTCATGATCGGCGACCGTACCAGAGGGTGCTGTCGCCGTACCGGCGGCTACTCTCCGCGAGGATCTGCGCCGGCCAGGGCGGTTTGCCGTCCCGCGTGGCGCGCTCCACGACGACGAGGCCGGCCGCCCAGGGCACGACCCGCTCCAGCACGGACCCGATGCGCAGGGCGTAGGGCGGGTCGAGGAAGACGACGTCGTAGGGCGCGCCGGACGGGGTGCCCGCGAGCAGCCGCTCGACCGGCAACGCGAGCACCCGGGCGCCGGGCAGGGCAAGCGCGGCGACGTTGGCCCGCAGCACCCGGGCCGCCCGAGCGTCCTGCTCCACGAGCAACGCCTCGGCCGCGCCGCGCGAGAGTGCCTCGAGCCCGACCGCCCCCGTGCCGGCATACAGGTCGAGTACTCGCAGCCCGTCCAGCGGGCCGAGGGAGGAGAACAGCGCCTCGCGCACCCGCTCGGCTGTCGGCCTGGTAGCACGCCCGGGCGGCACCTGCAGGCGCCGCCCACCGGCAGCCCCGGCGACCAGGCGGGTCACGCCTTGTCCAGGTAGGCCGCCTGCTCCTCGTCGAGGCGCTCGGCGAGCACCGCGGCGAGCCTCGGGCTGCGGGCCAGGGTCGGGTCCTCGCGCACGAGGTCAGTCGCCTCCTCGCGGGCCTCGAGCAGCAGCTGTTCGTCGCGTAGCAGGTCGAGCAGGCGCAGCGAGCGGCGGCGGCCCGACTGCGCGGTGCCGAGCACGTCACCCTCGCGCCGCTCGCGCAGGTCGAGGCGAGCGAGCTCGGCGCCGTCGAGTGTCGCGGCGACTGCTTCGACCCGCTCGAAGGCCGGCGTCCCCGGTGGCGCGTCGGTGTGCAGCAGGCACCAGCCCGGCGCCGAGCCCCGGCCGACGCGACCCCGCAGCTGGTGCAGCTGGCTGACCCCGAACCTGTCCGCATCCAGCACGACCATGACCGTGGCGTTGGGGATGTCGACGCCGACCTCGACCATCGTCGTGGCGACCAGGACGTCGAGCTCGCCGCGGGCGAAGCCCGTCATCACGCGGTCCTTCTCCTCGCTCGACAGCCGGCCGTGCAGCGCCGCGACACGCAGGCCCCCGAGCTCCCCGGCGGCCAGCTCGGCCAGGACATCCAGCACGGCGAGCGGGGGCCTGCCCTCCTCGGCGCCCTGCGGCGGTGCGGACGGATCGTCGCCGGCGTCTCCGGCCGCGTCACCGATCCGGGGGCAGACGACGAACACCTGGTGCCCGGCAGCCACCTCCTCGCGAACCCGTCCCCACACGCGCGACATCCACGGCGGCGGGGCGATGTGGCTGCTGATCGGGGAGCGCCCGGCCGGCAGCTCGGTCAGCATCGAGGTGTCGAGGTCACCGAAGACTGTCATCGCCACTGTGCGCGGGATGGGGGTGGCGGTCATCACCAGCAGGTGCGGCGCGCTACCCGCCCTCGCCCGCAGGGTGTCGCGCTGCTCCACACCGAAGCGGTGCTGCTCGTCGACGACGACCAGGCCGAGGTCGGCGAACGCGACACCTTCCGAGAGCAGGGCGTGGGTGCCGACGACGATGCCGGCGCTTCCGCCCGCGATCTCCCCGAGGGCAGCCCTGCGTGCGGTCGCCGGCTGTGAGCCGGTGAGCAGCGTGACGCGGGTCGCGGGGTCGGCGGCCCCGAGCTCGCCGGCGATGCCGAGCGGGCCGAGCAGTGCCCGCAGGCTCCGGGCGTGCTGCACGGCGAGCACCTCGGTCGGGGCCAGCAGCGCAGCCTGCCCGCCGGTATCGACGACGGCGAGCATCGCCCGCAGCGCCACGACCGTCTTGCCGCTGCCGACCTCGCCCTGCAGCAGCCGGTGCATCGGATGCGGGTGGGCGAGGTCAGCAGCCAGCTGCTCGCCGACGACCCGCTGGCCCTGGGTCAGCGTGAACGGCAGGGATGCGTCGAAGGCCGCGAGGAGCCCGTCCGGCGGCGGGATGCGCGGCGTGCCGGGCGTGAGCGCTGCAGCCGCGCGCCGCTGGGCCAGCGCGACCTGCACGACAAGCGCCTCGTCCCACGTCAGGCGGGTGCGGCCTGGCGTCACCTCGGCGCGGCTGGAGGGCCGATGCACCCGCTCGTACGCCTCGCGCAAGCTGCACAGCCCGCGGCGGCGCCGCAGCTCATCAGGAAGGGGGTCGGGCAGCTCCCCCAGCGTGTCGAGCACGATGCGCACCGACTGGCCGATCTTCCACGACGGCAGCTTGGCCGTCGCGGGATAGATCGGCAGGACCGCTCCGGCGAAGCTCTCGTCCTGCGCCAGCTGCACCTCGGGGTTGGTCAGCTGCCGGCGACCCCGGAACGTCTCGACCTTGCCAGCGAAGAAGGCCGACGACCCGACAGCGAGGTCGCGCTCGCGCCACGGCTGGTTGAAAAACGTGAGCTTGAGCTCGGACGCGCCGTCGGTGACGGTCACCTCGAGCATGCTGCGGCGGTTGCGCATCTGCCGTCTCGAGACGCGTACCACCCTCGCCTGCACCGTGGCCTGCTCACCGGGCTGCAGCTCGGACAGGTCGGTCAGCTCGCCGCGCTCGGCGTAGCGGCGGGGCAGGTGATCGAGCAGGTCCCCGGCGGTATGCAGGTCGAGCGTGTCGGCGAAGACGGTGGCCGTCTTGCCGCCCACCAGGTCGCGCAGCCGCTGGTGCCGTGGGTCACCGGCGACGGCGGGCCCGATGGACGTCGTGGACGCCGTGTCCGCAGCGGCAGCGCCTGGCACCCGTCGCCCCCTTTCGTCGCCCCGCTCCTGAGTGAGGCACCCGAGTCTGGCACGGTCACCCCCCGCTTCACCGGCGCCGGCGGGCCGGTGGCAGGGTGAGCCGGTGGACACCGACTTCGCCGGCCGCGTCGCCCTGCTGACCGGAGCCACCCGTGGCATCGGCCTCGCCCTCGCCGAGGAGCTCGTGGCCCGCGGCGCCTCCGTCGTCATCACCGCGCGCAAGCCCGATGCGCTCGAGCAGGCAGTCGCGCGCCTTGACCCGGACGGCTCCGGCCGCGCCACCGCCTCACGGGGCAGCGCCGACGATGCCGAGCACCAGGCCGCCACGGTCGCCCTGGCCATGGAGCGTTACGGCAGGCTCGACCACCTGGTCAACAACGCGGCGATCAACCCGCAGTACGGGCCGCTGATGGACGCCGACCTGTCCGCCGTGCGCAAGGTGTTCGACGTCAACGTCACGGCCACCCTCGCCTGGACCCAGTTGGCGTGGCGGGCGTGGCTGGGCGAGCACGGTGGCAGCGTGCTCAACGTGGCGAGCGTCGGCGGCATCCGCGCCGGCTCCCCCATCGGGGCCTACAACGCGAGCAAGGCAGCCCTGATCCACCTCACCCGTCAGCTAGGGGTCGAGCTCGGACCGAAGGTGCGGGTCAACGCGATCGCGCCCGCCGTGGTCAAGACGATCTTCGCCCGGGCGCTGTACGAGGGGCACGAGGAGGAGGTCGCCGACGCCTACCCGCTCAAGCGGCTGGGAGTGCCGACTGACACAGCCAAGGCCGGAGCGTTCCTGCTGTCGGACGATGCATCGTGGATCACCGGCGAGACGCTGGTCGTCGACGGCGGGGTCACGCTGGGGCGATAGGCGCTTCCGACAGCAGCGACTGCAGCGGCTCCGGTAGCCTGGGCTGTTGCCGGGCGTTCGGCGGTCGGGCTGGTCCTGAACCAGCCTGTCTCACCGGCGACAGGTCTCAGATATCTCACCAGCAACGGAGAAGCGCGTGTCCTCGGTCTGCGACGTCTGCAACAAGGGGCCGGGCTTCGGCATGTCGGTCTCCCACTCCCACCGGCGCACCCGCCGGCAGTGGAAGCCCAACATCCAGACGGTGCACGCCATCGTGGGCAAGACCCCCAAGCGGCTCAACGTCTGCACCTCCTGCCTCAAGGCGGGCAAGGTCACTCGCGGCTGACGCTGCCGCCCGCGCAGCGATTCACCGCCCCTGGCGCCACTGCCAGCCGTGGTCGACCGGCCCGATGCCGTCGCCGAGCGCGAACCCCGCCGCGATGGCACCCGTCACGTAGTCCTTAGCCTGCCGCACGGCCGCTGGCACATCCAGCCCTGTTGCGAGCCCCGCGGCAACCGCGGATGCCAGCGTGCACCCGGTGCCGTGGGTGTGCCGATTGTCGTGGCGGGGGGCCCGGAGCCACTCGCTGCGCCGCCCGTCGGTCAGCAGGTCGACGGCCTCCCCCTCCAGATGCCCGCCCTTGACGAGGACCCAGCGCGGCCCGAGAGCCAGCAGTGCCTCGGCAGCGGGCGCGAGGTCGTCCTGGGTTACCACTGTGATGCCGGTCAGCAGCCTGGCCTCGTCGGCATTGGGGGTGACGAGCGTGGCGAGCGGCAGCAGCACCTCGCGCACGACTGACACCGCGGCGTCGGCCAGCAGCTGGTCACCGTGCTTGCTGACCGCGACGGGATCGACGACGAGGGGCGCGCTGCTCCCCCGCAGCTCCTCGGCCACCGCCCGGACCAGCTCCGGCGAGGAGAGCATGCCGGTCTTGACGGCATCAACGCCGATGTCGTCGACGACAGCCCGGATCTGGGCCCGGACCGCCTCGACCGGCAGGTCCCACACCCCCTGCACCCCGACGCTGTTCTGCGCCGTCACTGCCGTGACTGCGCTCATCGCGTGCACGCCGAGGACCAGCATCGTCTTGAGGTCGGCCTGCAGCCCCGCGCCCCCGCCGGAGTCGGATCCGGCGATGGCCAGCACGCGGGACGGGGCGCTCGTCACCGCCTGACCGTAGCCAGTCCCTGCCTCAGCCGAAGTGGTCGAAGCCGCCGGCGAGCGGATTGCCCTGCTCGTCGACGACCCGTCCCGCCATTGCCCGCGGGCCGGCAGCGAACACGCGGCCCACGAGGGTCGCACCGACCTGAAGCGCGGCGCCGACCGCTTCCGGCGGCACGGTGGCGAGCAGCGCGTGGTCCTCCCCGCCGCCCAGCATCCAGCCGCGCGGGTCCGCGCCTGGCAGTGCGGCGGCGTCCTGCCACTCGGCATCGGCGGCCTGCTCCTCGACCACGCCGACGTCGAGCTCGAGCACCACGCTCGAGGGCTGGGCGAGCGACGACGCGTCGAGGACGAGCCCGTCGCTGACGTCACACATCGAGGTCGCGCCGAGCCGGGCGAGCGCGACGCCGGCGGTGAGCGGCGGGTCTGGGCGCTGGTGCGCCGCCACCAGCCCGGGCCACCGCGAGCCGGCTCCCGGCCCGGCCTGGCCCGTCTCGAGCAGCCACAGCCCGGCGGCCGAGCGCCCGACCCGACCGGCCAGGACCACGGCGTCGCCCACCCGAGCCCCCGACCGCAGCACGGGGGCCCGCCCGGCCAGATTCCCCAGCGCCGTGACTGCCAGCACGAGCCGCTCGCCGCGGACCAGGTCCCCGCCGACGACAACGGCCCCGGTGCTGGCGCATGCCGCGCGCAGGCCGTCGGCGATGCCTTCGGCGACCTCGATGCTGAGCCCGGCGGGAGCCGCGAGGCCCACGAGCAGGGCGGTCGGCCGAGCGCCCATGGCGGCGACGTCAGCGAGGTTCTGCACCGCAGCCTTCGCGCCGACGTCGGCCGGTGAGGACCAGTCGAGCCGGAAGTGCTCCCCCTCGACCAGCAGGTCGGTCGTTGCGACAACCCTGCCGTCCGGCGCCGGGATGACTGCAGCATCGTCGCCTGGACCAGCCGGCGGGGGCGGCGATTCGAACCGGGCGACAACGCGCCGAATGACCTCGCGCTCCCCCAGGTCGCCCAGTGCGGAACCGGTCACGGTGCGTGACCAAGAAGCCGGCAGCCGCAGGTGTCCCGATGCTTGTCACACCGGCCCCAGAGCCGCAGGTCGGTGCGGTAGCGTCCGCTCGGCAGACGATCAAAGGAGCTTGCGTGGTTCACGCCTACATCCTCATCCAGACCGAGGTGGGCAAGGCAGCGGCAGTGGCGTCTGCCATCGCGCAGATGCCGGGCATCAGCCAGTCCGAGGACGTGACAGGTCCCTACGACGTCATCGTCCGAGCCCAGGCGAGCGATGTTGACGAGCTCGGGCGCATGGTGATGGCGCGCATCCAAGCCGTCGCCGGTATCACCCGGACGTTGACCTGCTCGGTCGTGCACATCTGAGCCACCGCACCTTGGTGGCACCTTCGGCGTCGCACGGTACGGGCGGCCACGGCCTCTTGACGCCTCGACGCTTATCCGGCTGCTCGGCAGAGGCATTACTCCTCCCATGCGTTTTTCGGGCTGGATGGCGTGACGTCCGGCGTCGTGGCGAGCGCTGACGGTCATGGTCGAGGTTGTTCTCGTCCCACTCGACAGCGTCGAAAATCATTCGGCAGGCGGAGCGCAGGTGGCGACTGCTCCGCAGCGTGGCGGGGTGACCGGCAAACTGGGTGAGTCCGCCGACAAGCATGCCGAGCGAGGGAGGTGGACCCTGAGTGGAGCTTCTTGACGCAGCAGCCCATCGCTCTCGTCAGAAGGGCCCCCGACTGGCCGCTCGCGTCGGCAGGGTGGGGTGACAGCGATCCCACGTGCAGTCCTTGCTGCCGTCGGCGCAGCGGCCCTCGCCGCCTGCGCACGATCCGTGCCGCCGGTCGCGGTGCAGCCGCCGGCGCCGGCCGCAGCTGACCGCACCGGGTGTGACGCCCTTGCCGCAGCCCTGCCCGGCTCGCTGGGTCCCAAGCTCGGGGCCCGTGTCGTACAGCCGGCGAGCCCATACACCCGGGCATGGGGCCGGCCGGCCGTGGTGCTGCGCTGCGGGGTCGGCTACCCACCCGGCTACCTCCCGACCTCGACCGTCGACGACGTCAACGGGGTGAGCTGGTTCGCCACGCAGGGACAGGACGACGTGGTGTTCACCACGGTGACCCGCCGGCCGCGGGCGGCCGTGGCGGTCCCCCGCAGCTACGGCCAGGCCTTCGACGTCCTGATCGCGCTCGGCCCCGCCGTCCAGCAGGCCACCCGCGCCACAACCCGCTGACCCCCTGGCTCAGCAGCGGCCCGCGCGCTCCAGCGCCAGCTGCACCAGCCGCTCGACCAGCGCCGGGTAGGCCACGCCTGACGCGGCCCACATCCGGGGGAACATCGACACGGGCGTGAAGCCGGGCATCGTGTTGACCTCGTTGAGCACGACGGAGTTGCCAGCGCCGCCAGCGCCGCCAACGCCGGCGCCGTCTGGGCGGACGAAGAAGTCGACCCGGGCGAGCCCGGCGCAGTCGAGCGCCTCGAAGGCGGCGACGGCTAGGCGCTGCACCTCCGCCGTCACCGCGGGCGGTAGGTCGGCCGGCACGTCGAAGCTCGTGGCATCGGTCAGGTACTTGGCCTCGAAGTCGTAGAAGTCGTAGCCGGGCGCCAGCCGGACCTCGGCCGGCGCGGACGCCTCGGGCGCCCCGGCTCCCGGCCGCTCGAGCACCCCGCACTCGACCTCCCGCCCAGCGATGCCTTCCTCGACGACCACCTTGGCGTCGTGCTCGCGGGCGATCGCGACCGCGGCCTCGAGCTGTGACCACTCCCGCACGCGGGTGATCCCTACGCTGCTGCCGCCGCGAGCGGGCTTGACGAACACCGGCAGCGCCAGCCGCTCGCGGTCGCCTACGGACAGGTCACGGCCGGGGGCGAGCGTGGCGTACTCCCCCACCGGCAGCCCGGCCGCCCGCAGCATCGCCTTCATGTGCGCCTTGTCCATGGCCGCGGCGGACGCAAACACCCCCGAGCCCACGTAGGGAAGGCCGGCCATCTCGAGCAGGCCCTGGACGGTGCCGTCCTCGCCGAACGGGCCGTGCAGCACGGGGAAGACGACGTCGACCTCGCCGAGCACCCGCACTCCCGAGACGGCATCGAGCACCCGCAGGCCGCCGGCGGTGGGGTCGGCGGGAAGGACGAGCGACGTCCCCTCGGTGACCTCCGGCAGGACCGCCCCGTCGAGCGCGAGCCGCTGCCCCTCGGGCGGCAGCACCCAGCGCCCCGCACGGGTAATGCCGACCGGGATGACCTCGTAGCGCTCGGGGTCGAGCGCCCGCAGGACGCGGCCGGCGGACATGCAGGAGATCGCGTGCTCGCTACTCATCCCGCCGAACAGGACGGCGACCCGCAGCCGCGCGGACGACCGGGAGCGCGCCGAGGCCATCCACCGACCCTAGAGGCCAGCGGGCCTCGCGTCCGGCATCCAGCCCGGCGCGCTCGAGCCGGGTCAGCCGGTCAGCTGGGCGCCGTCAGGCGGGTACCGCTACCGCCAGTGCCTGCTGCAGGTCGGCCAGCAGGTCATCGGCGTCCTCGAGCCCCACCGGGATGCGGATCCCGCCCGGGCGGATGCCCGCGCGCGCCAGCCCGTCCTCGTCGAGCTGGCGATGCGAGGTCGAGGCCGGGTGGGAGGCCAGCGTGTGCACCCCGCCGAGGGAGGTCGCCTGCGGGATCAGCCGCAGCGCGTCGAGCATCGCGAGCCCGGCGGCCCGCCCGCCCCGCGGCGTCACGGTGAGGACGGCGCCGTACCGGCCCTCGTCGCACAGCCGGCGGGCGAGCGCGCACGCCTGGTGGGTCGGCAGCGAGGGGTGGTCGACCTGCTCCACTCGCTCGTCGGCGGCGAGCGCGGCGGCCAACTCGCTGGCTGTGGCGCAGGCCCGGCCGACCCGCAGGTCGAGCGTGGCCAGGCCGCGGTGCAGCAGGTAGGCCTCGTCCGGTGCGAGCACACCGCCGAGGTCGATGCGCGTGGCCCGGATGCGGGTCATCAACTCAGCTGCCGGCTCACCGCCGACGACGACGCCGCCGGTGGCATCCGAGTGGCCCCCGAGGTACTTGGTCGCGCTGTGCACCACCAGGTCGACGCCGTGCTCGAGTGGGCGCAGCATCGCCGGTGAGGTGAACGTGGAGTCGACAGCGAAGGGCACCCCGGCCACGCGGCACACCGATGCCACCCCGGGCAGGTCGGCCATCCGCATCGAGGGGTTGGCCATCGTCTCGGCCCAGACGAGCCGGGTACGCGGGGTGATGGCCGCCTGCACGCTCGCCGGGTCGGCCAGGTCGGCCCAGACCACCTCGACCCCGAGCCTCGCCAACAGCCCGGTCAGCAGCGAGGCGGTGTTGCCGTAGAGGCTGTGCGGGGCGACGACCTCGTCCCCAGCGGACAGCAGTGCCAGCATGGTGGAGGAGATCGCGGCCATCCCGCTGGCGAACGGCTGGGCGTGCGCGCCGCCCTCGAGGTCGCGGACGGCGGCCGCGAAGGCGTCGGCGGTGGGGCTGTCGACCCGGGAGTAGGAGTACCCCGCACGCGCCCCAGACAGCAGGTCGGCCAGGTGGGCCGCGTCCTCGACCTCCCACGTGGTGGCGTGGAAGACCGGCGGGACGGGTGAGCGCTCGGCCGGGAGCGGCGGCAGCGGGGTGGTCAGGGCACGGGTACGCGGCGAAGGCACGTCGTCAGCCTGCCCCGGCAGCTGGCAGCCGCACGAGCGAGTTATTCGGCACCGGTGTCGCGGCTCATGATCCGGGTCAACGCGTCACCCGGGGACAGGCCCTCGTGGACCACGAGCACGACGTGCTCGACGATCGACATCCCGACGCCGGGAGCCATGGCGAGCTGCAGGATCGGGCGGCACGACATCACCCCCTCGGCGACCTGGCCGTGCTCGTGCACCACCTCGTCCATGCTGGCCCCGCGCCCGAGCGCCTCGCCGAGTGACCTGTTGCGCGACAGCGGCGAGGAGCAGGTGGCGACGAGGTCACCGAGCCCGGCGAGGCCGGCGAAGGTCACCGGGTCGGCGCCGAGCGCGACACCCAGGCGGGCGGTCTGCGCGAGCCCGCGCGTGATGATCGATGCCCGGGTGTTGTCGCCGAACCCCATCCCCTCGGCCATGCCACAGGCGAGTGCGATCACGTTCTTGACCGCACCGCCCAGCTCGCACCCGATGACGTCGCGGTTGGTATAGGGCCGCAGGTAGGGGGTCGAGGTGGCCAGCTGAAGGCGGCGGGCGACTGCCTCGTCGACGCAGCTCACGACAGTCGCCGCGGGCTGCTCTGCCGCGATCTCGCGCGCCAGGTTCGGCCCACTGACCACGGCGACTCGCTCGGGCGGGACGCCGGCGACCTGCTGCACGACCTCACTCATCCGCAGCGTCGTCCCGAGCTCGATACCCTTGGCCAGGCTGACGTAGACGGCGTCGGCTGCGACGTGCTCCACCCAGGGCGTGAGGTTCGCCCGCAGCGTCTGGGAGGGCACGGCAAGGACGACGAACTGCACATTGGTGATGGCAGCCGCGGGATCCTCCGTCACCTCCACCGCCGCAGGAAGGCGCACGCCCGGCAGGTACTGCGGGTTGCACCGCTCACTCGCGAGTGAGCGGGCCAGCTCGGGCCGGCGTGCCCAGAGCCGCACCTCGCAACCGGCATCAGCGAGCACCTTGGCGAACGTCGTCCCCCAGGATCCGGCCCCCATGACGGCGACGACGGCAGGCTCGGCGGCGTGACGCCGCCGGCGGTCGCGGCGTCGCGGGAGGGGCACCCGTTCACTCTCTCGCGCCATCTCGCGCCGGTCGAGCAGGGGTACGGTTCGGCTGTGCAGGGGCGGTCACCAGGGCTGATCGCCGTCGCGCTGGCGGCACTCCCGCTCCTGGTCGGGGGCTGCGCGAGCGGTGCCCATCCGCGCGCCGACGCCGCAGTGGCGCGTCCAGCCGCGGCTCCAGCCCCACCCGATCCCGCAGTCCCTGGACCTTGGCCCGTGGCCGTCCGCACTATCCAGGTGCCGGGCCGGCACGGATCGCCGCCGCTGACCGCCGATGTCTGGTACCCCGCCGCCACCCGCGGGGGCCCTCGGGCGGCCTACGGCATCGCCGGGGTGTCCTACCGCTCCATCAACGCGGCCGCCGCCACCGCCCCTGTTGCCGGCCGGCGCTTCCCGCTCGTCGCCTTCTCCCACGGCTACGGCGGCATCCGCTTCCAGTCGAGCTTTCTCACCGAGCTGCTGGCCAGCCACGGTTTCGTCGTTGCCTCGGCCGACCATCCCGGCAGCACCGTCGTCGACGAGGCGCTCGGCACCGTCGACAGCCTGCAGCTCGCCGCATCGCACCGCCCGGCCGACCTGGAGGCGCTGGTCGAGGGGGTCGAGCGGGTGCCGGCGACAGCGACGAGCGTCGACGCGTCGAAGGTCGCCGTCGTCGGCCACAGCTTGGGGGGCACGGCTGCCCTGGCTGTCGGCGCGCAGGCGCCCGGCACCGGGCCCGCGCTCGCGCATCCCGCCGCGGTTGTCGCGCTGGCACCGGCGAGCGAGCTGCTGAGCGATGCCACGCTGCGGGCCGACCGGGTGCCCACCCTGCTGATAGCGGGTGCGGCGGACCAGCTGACACCGCCCGACCAGTCCGTGCGCCGCCCTCTGGCCCTGGTCAGCGGCCGGCCGCTGGCCTCGGTCCTGCTCGACCGGTCGGGTCACTACAGCTTCAGCGACCTGTGCCGGTTCTCCCAGGTGCTGCGCGAGAGCAGCCTGCCTGCGGCTCTGACCCAGCAGGTGACAGCCAACGAGGACGCGACGTGCGGAGCGGGCGCCCTGGCACCGGCGCGGGCGCAGGCGCTCATCGGCGGGTACACGGTTGCTTTCTTGCTCGCTCACGTCAGCGGCGACGCCCGCTACGCGACGCCCGCGGCCGGCCTCGCCGACGCGACGCTCACCCTCGCTCCCCCCCGTTGAGCGGGCCGCCGGACCCCCTTGGCGGCGGCTGGACCGTGGTGATCCCCGTCAAGCGGCTGGATGCTGCAAAGACCAGGCTCGCCCGGCCCGACCGCGGCGACGTCGCGTTGGCGATGGCGCTGGACACCGTTCGAGCCGCCCGAGGGGCCGAGCCGGCGGGCGTCATCGTGGTTACCGACGACGAGCGCCTCGGCGCCCTGGTCGGGGCGTGGGCGCGCATCGTCCCCGACCAGGCCCGGGGCGGGCTCAACGCGGCGCTGCTTCACGGGGCCCGCATCGCGCGGCAGGCGGCCCCGAGCTGCGGTGTCGCCGCCCTCGCCGGCGACCTGCCGGCCCTGCGCCCCGCGGAGCTGCGTGCCGCCCTGGACGCGGCCCGCGCGCATGAGCGGGCCGTCGTCGGTGACGCGGCGGGGACAGGGACGGTGCTGCTCACCGCGCTTCCACCGAGCGAGCTTGCACCCGCGTGGGGCGAGCACAGCCGCGCCGCGCACATCCGGTCGGGCGCCACGGACCTGACGACCGGGCTGGGCGACGCCGTGCCGGGGCTGCGCCGCGACGTCGACACCCTCGCCGACCTCGACGACGCCAGCCGGCTGGGTCTCGGACCGGCGACGGAGCTGCTGCTCGCGAATACCCGTGCTGGTTGATCCGCAGAGCCTTCGTCTGACTACCCAGGTCTACATGAACAACCGGCGCTTGGGCGCTGCCCGACCTTCCGGTGAGTCCAATGACGCCTGCGTCATTGGACCGACCGGGAGCACTTCGTATGCCGAAGCACTGCGCATCGGCTCCTGCCCTTCGCGCTGCTCGGCCTTCTCGGGGGCGCCTGCGCCACACTGCTCGCCCTCGCCGGCCACGCCATCACAACCCGGACAGGACAGCCGGCACCGTAATTGCGGCGACGTCACGAACGGTCGTTCACGAGAAAGCCGGCCGCCTCGGCCGCCGTGTGACCTCTGGTGATCTGCGGCGTGGTTCGCTGGCGCTATGTGGCGGTCCGCTGGCTTCATCGCGAAGGTGATCTTGTTGGTAGGGCTACCGCTTACGCGAAACCGATACTTGTGACCGGCATGGGCTGCGCTGACGGCAGCGCGGGAGTCCCGTGGGGCTGGCGAGCTCAGGTGACCATGTCGAGGGAGCGGCGCCAGAGCTGTTCTGCCGCGCCTGGGTCGAGCGCCCACTGCTTCACCCCGTGGGGGTGTTCGGCGAGGGTGGCCTCGTCGGGCACGGTGTAGGCCTCACGGCAGTCGTCGAGGTATCGGCCGCCGACTTCGGCGAACTCGGGGGCAATGGCGGCGACGAGTGTGGTCGCCGCTCCTTGGCTGATGGTCTTGTAGGTGAAGACCCCGGCGGCTTCGGCTGCGTCGAGGGACTCGCGCTGAGCGGCCGAGAAGTTGCGCTGCAGACCTGTGGCCACCCCGCCCGGGTTGACCGCGTTCGCGACGACGCCATCGGCTTGCCAGCGCTTGGTCGCCTCGACGGCGAAGAGGCTGTTCGCCGTCTTGGATTGCGCGTAGGCGATCTGCGGGTCGTAGGGCCGGCGGTGGAAGTGGATGTCAGCAAAGTCGACCGGGGCGCGCATGTGCGCCGTGGAGGACAGGGCCACGATCCGCGAGCCTCCATGCGCGCGCGCTGCTGCGGCCAGGTGCGGCTGCAGGCCCAGTGCCAGCGCGAAGTGCCCGAGGTGGTTGGTCGCGAACTGCAGCTCCCACCCCTGCCGGGTCCGTTCCAGTCCTGCCGTGACGAGCCCGGCGTTGTTCACCAGGATGTCAAGCGGTGAGTCCCACTGGCGCACGAGCGAGGCCACGCTGGCTGGGTCCGCGAGGTCCAGCGCGCGGACCTGCGGTCGTGGCCGCCCGGTAGCTGCCGCAATGCGGTCGGCCACCGCGAGGCCGGCGGGCACGTTGCGCACGGCCAGGGTCACTGCGGCCCCCCCGGCCGCCAGGGTCAGCGCTGTCTCGGCGCCGAGGCCGGAGGACGCGCCCGTCACCAGGCCGTGTAGCCCGCTCAGGTTCGCGCCGCGGACAACGTCGGCGGCCGTGCTGGTCGCGTCGAACCGGGTGGTGATCAGGGACTTCGGCGCCATGCGGCTCCTTCGCGGCTCGGCGCTCACGCGGCGTCGCTTTACACGCTAGACCATCCTAGTAAAGTGCGGCGGCCGGCGGGTACGGTCACCGGGTGACGCAGCGAGTCGACGGGTCCGAGGTGCGGATGGGCAGTGGCGGGGACCGCCGCGACGTCGTCCTGACCGCCGCGCTCGAGGCCTTCGTCCGCTACGGCTACCGCAAGACGTCCATGGAAGACATCGCTGGCGCGGCGCGGATCTCACGGCCCGGCCTGTACTTCCTGTTCGCGTCCAAACGGGAGCTCTTCACCGCCGCGATCACGCGCGCGCTCGAGCAGGACCTGCACACTGCCGCCTGCGCGCTCGACGACGAGGCTCATCCCCTGCACGAGCGCCTGCTGGAAGCCTTCGATACCTGGACCGGTCGTTACATCGGCGCAGTGGGCGGAGAGCTCAGCGCGGTCGCCGAAGCCCACCGCGACGTCCTGGACACGGCAGTTCTCGACTGCTCCCGCCGCTTCCACGCGCTGATCACCGACGCCATCGTGAGCGCCGGGGCGCCGAAGGACCGAGTGACGTCGGAGGCGATCGCCCGCACTCTCATCAGCACAGCCATCGGGCTCAAGCACCAGACGACCTCACGGGAGACCTTCCGGCAGGACCTCAGCACCGCCATCGCACTGCTCCTGCGATGACAACCCGCGCGCGGGCTCGCCAATGGGCCAGGTGGGGTGTCACTCAAGCAACGTCTATCGGGTGCGGCTGGCTGCACAGGGCAAAGATCTGCTCGTCTGTGACTGCCACCGTGGCGTCGACGACCGCTGGGGGCTGTGCCGACCAGTCGACGACGGCACCTGTCCGGCGTAGCTGAGCGGCTAGTGCCGCTGCTGCCAACCTTCGCCCTGTGAGCGACACGCCGGTCAAGGTTCACCTCGTGGGGGCTTGATCGACTGATCTTGTCTTGTCTGATCCTGACTTCCCCCAGGAGATGCGAGATGGTGG